>LDZU01005517.1_pt1 | contig 32394 bp, 32 predicted proteins | sample 615531 | NCBI WGS metagenome assembly LDZU01 (sample SAMN03408293, study PRJNA278302) | terrestrial metagenome | isolation source: oil reservoir sample SB2 | place: USA: Alaska, North Slope, Schrader Bluff formation | collected 2011-09 | reverse complement strand
ATTCTGTTATAATGGAGAGTGAGCAAATGGTCGTCAAAAGTCATAGTGAATCACGGCGCAAAACGCCGTGGGATGGGGTGAAGGAATTGACGGCAACGCAAGAATTTCTGCAAGCACATTACAAGGAACATTATGCGGCACGACATACCAAACTTAGTGAATCCGGCGAAGCCGCGATGGTCAATTCATTTGTTCCGACAAATTGCCCGCACTGTGGCTCTGAGCAGTTTAGTAAACGTGGACTTACTGCCAATAGCATCCAGCGATATATTTGTTCGTGCGGTCAAACATTTCTGCCAACTACTCACACTATTTTTGACGGACGCAAAATATCTGTCAGTGAGTGGATGGAGTATTGCTTGAACTTGTTCAGGTATTTGAGCATAAATGCAGATTCTTGGAACAACAAGAACGCCTTTTCTACATCGAGATACTGGTTAAACAAGCTCTTTTTAACGTTGAACGACTATCAACAAGGAATTATTCTTTCCGGAACTATTTGGCTTGATGAGACCTATTATCCTGTAATCAGTTCGCAGATTGATCGCAAAGAGGACGGTACTAAATATCGCGGTTTATCGCACAATCAAATCTGTATTGGTGCTGCTACAGACAAGCAAAACGTTGTTTGCTTTGTAGAAGGCTTTGGCAAACCGTCTCAACGAAAGAGTTTTCAGGCTTTCTCAACCCATATTGCGCCCGGCTCAACACTGGTACACGATAAGGAAGTAGCACACAAGAAACTTATTTCTGCGTTAAATCTCAAAAGCCAAGACATTTCAAAATCCAAAACTTCTTCGTTATAGAGACCAATTTGGCGTTAATCAAGGGATTGACGATTGAAATATCTCCACTATGTAATTAGTGTTTTTTTTATTATACTTATCAGATATATTTTTTTCAAATGGGTGATATGCCCATTTTTTTTACATTTATGGCCGGATAAATACAATTCTTTTGACTTTCTGGGGTCCTATTCTTCTTGAAACATTGGCGTGCTCAGGTATCGCTCCCCGGTATCGGGAAGGATGGCTACGATAAGCTTGCCCTGATTTTCATCCCGGCGGGCTGCCTCCAGGGCTGCGAAAGCTGCCGCGCCCGAGGATATCCCGACCAATAGTCCTTCTTCCCTGGCCAGACGGCGTCCCGTATCAAAGGCATCCTGGTTGCTTACCCTGATAATTTCATCCACCAGAGTCAGGTCTAACACACCGGGAATAAACCCGGCGCCAATCCCCTGGATCTTGTGTGGACCCGGTTGCCCTCCGGATAGAACCGGAGAATCGGAAGGTTCGACTGCAATTGCCTTAAATTGGGGTTTGCGGGGCTTGATTACCTGGGCGATGCCGGTAATAGTGCCGCCTGTACCCACACCACCGACAACAATGTCTACCTGTCCGCCGGTGTCTTCCCAGATCTCCTCTGCGGTTGTCAGCCGGTGGATCTCTGGGTTGGACGGGTTTTCAAACTGCTGTGGAACGAACGAATTGGGTATTTCCCTAGCCAGTTCCTCAGCTTTCTGTACCGCCCCCTTCATTCCCTGAGCTCCCGGTGTGAGCACAAGTTCGGCTCCGTATGCTTTTAACAGGTTCCGGCGCTCGATGCTCATGGTTTCAGGCATGGTCAGAATCAGGCGGTAGCCGCGGCTGGCGGCGACAAAAGCAAGAGCTATTCCTGTGTTGCCGCTGGTCGGCTCGATAATAACTGAGCTGGGCTGCAGCAATCCCTGTTCCTCAGCCCGGCGGATCATATTAAATCCGATGCGGTCTTTTACACTTCCGGCCGGGTTAAAAGATTCCAGCTTTACCACCAAATCAGCTTTGGCTCCTTCCGATATCCGGCCAAGGCGCAGCAATGGTGTTTTACCGATTAATTCAGTGAGACTGTTTGCTATTCTGGACATTTTCCCACTCCTTTTTTATTTTTACCTTAAGATAATGACCTAATATCAATAGATTAATTATATTATAAATCCAATTATCATACTATCATATTAGACGAACAAAATTTTCCTGTCAATATCTTTTTAGAAAAATGGGCAAGAAGCAAGATGAGGAGGGGTGATTTAAAAGCAGGCTCAAATGCAATACATATTGGCTTCTCCCGCCAATCTGATCTTTTCGGCTTCTTTGCAGAGGTCTTCCAGTGTAGTGTTGTCTATTACTGATGCTACCGATTCTCTGATTCTTTCCCATAATATCCGCGTGACACATGTATCAAAGCGATCGCATGACTCGGGATTTTCTTCTTTTACGCAGCCGGTTGGACCAAGAGGGCCATCCAGACACCTTATTATCTCGCCTACTGTTATTTGAAACGGTTTCCGTTCAAGAAGGTAGCCGCCCTGTGATCCCCTGACGCTGCGCACAAGTCCTCCTTTGCGAAGATCGGTCATTACCTGTTCCAAGTATCCTTCAGATATTCCTTGCCTCTCCGCTACTTGTGCAAGTGGTGTGGTTGCATTCGGATTGTAATGCAGCGCCAGATCTACCATAGCTCTCAGCCCGTACCTGGTTCGTGTGGAGAACCTCAAGTATGAACACCTCGCTCGAAGATATTCCTACAAAAATAATTGTATATATATCCAATTGTATTTCTAGCTATTCTATCCTGTAAACTTGGTTCTGTCAAAAAATATTTCAAAATTTTATCCTGTTCAGCAAGCTAATTGCTTTCTTGGAAGTCATGTTCCGGGAATAAATGCAGGATTGGCGCGGGTTCAAAGAAATAATGCCTTAGTGAAAAAATGTTGTTGACAAAATACTATAACATCTATTATATTAATTAATAATATATAAATAATAATAATACTATCTTATCCAGAGAAGGGGAGGGATTGGCCCGATGAACCTTCAGCAACCTGAAAGCTTTTGCTTGGAAGGTGCTAATTCCTGCCGGAACACCGGAAAGATAAGAGGAAATAATAAGAGCCTCTTCTTATCTTTGGAAGAGGTTCTCTTTTTGGGCAATGACTATTATCTCGAGGTGTAAAAAATGAGTGATCCGCTTAACCTGCTAACTGAAAAATCAGCTAAATATTCAAGGCCGGACTCTTCGCGATCTGCAGGATGGGTTGTTTCCCGCATTGTCTTGCTCGCTGACGAAGAAAATCCCCTCCCGCTTGATTGCGGGAAAACAATCGCTCCCGTATATGTTGAATATGAAGTATACGGTGAGTTAAACGAGGCAAAGGATAACGCTATTCTTGTCTTTCACGCCCTGTCGGGGGATGCCCATGTCGCCGGCTGGACTAAAAATGCAGATGAGTTGGGGCGTCCCTGGCTAAAGAACCGCCCTGGCTGGTGGGATGATATGGTGGGTCCCGGGAAGGCTTTCGACACGAAAAAATATTTTATAATCTGCTCCAATATTCTGGGAAGCTGCTACGGCACAACGGGTCCCGCATCTATTGATCCCGGCGCCGGCCGGCCTTATGGATTAGGTTTTCCTGTAGTAACTGTAGGGGACTGGGTGAGGCTTCAGGAACGGCTGGTTACTTACCTTGGAATTAAACGTTTGTATGCTGTGGCCGGGGGATCTATTGGCGGCCAGCAGGCGCTGGAGTGGGCGCTGGCTTATCCCGACCGGGTTGAAAGGGCGTTAATTATTGCTTCATCAGCCCGTTTGAGCGACCAGGGACTATCCTTTAATGTTATTGCCAGATACGCTATCAGAACCGATCCCAATTTTCATTCAGGTAACTATTATGGCGGTTCCACTCCTGACAGGGGGCTTTCGGTTGCACGGATGTTGGGTCATATTACATATCTATCAGAAATTTCCATGCAGAATAAATTCGGCCGCAAGTTTTGCAACGGTGATGGACCGGGATATCATCTTGGTGTGGATTTCGAAGTAGAGGGCTATCTGCTGCACCAATCAGAGTCGTTCGTAGAAAGATTTGACGCAAACAGTTATTTGTTTATCACTAGGGCTGCGGATTACTATGACGCATCCTTGCGGGGAGACGGGAATCTCGATAAGGCGTGTCAGAGCATTCAGTGCAGAACACTATTGGTATCATTTTCATCCGACTGGCTTTACCCGCCGGAACATATGAAAGAACTGGCCCTGGCCATGTCCCGCAACAGAAAACATGTAAGTTACGTTAACATTCCCTCGTCATATGGTCATGATGCTTTTCTGCTTGAAGTAGACAGGTTGTCTTACGTAGTGAAGAGCTTTCTTGAAGGGGGCCCGGAATGAAAATGCTTAAAAAAAACCGGTGGGACCATGACGTAATTTATGAAATTATTCCCGAAAGGGCTACCGTGCTTGACTTGGGCTGCGGGAATGGAGAGCTGCTGGCCAGGCTGATTAAAAATAAGCTTGTGTTGGGACTTGGCATAGAGAAAGACATTGATCAGGTTGCCCAGTCTATTGCCAGGGAGGTTCCTGTTGTTAATCTGGATTTGGATGAGGGCATTACCGGTTTTCCGGATAAGTATTTTGATTTTGTTGTGCTTGAAAAGACGCTTCAAGTGGTTAATAAACCAATCTTTGTACTTAATGAAATGCTGCGTGTAGGAGGCGCAGGCATCGTCAGTTTTCCGAACTTCGGGCATCGGCTTGTAGTCGAATATCTCGCTTCGACGGGCCGGATGCCGATTACACCGGTGCTTCCTTACCAATGGTACGACACGCCGAATATTCATCTTTTTACGGTAAGAAACTTTCTTGATTGGGTCGGGGCAAATAATGTACGGGTAATTCAAGGATTATCGACGATTGACGGTAAAGCAACCCACTTTCGGGAAGAGGACGATACTCGCGCCGAAGAAGTTCTGTTTGTCGTGTCTTCAGTGTAGTTTCACGCAAAATAACCTTTTTTAGGGCAGGCCGAAGGGAATGGAGGGAGGCAGCAAGACAAAGATGTGCGCGGCAGCAATGCCTCAAGTGCGATTTTGAGCTAGGCGAGCATGAGCACACACCGCCGTCAGATGATAAAAAGGTGCGTATTCAGTAAAGCCGTCCAAAGGGCATGGTATTGTTAACAGCGAACGACTTGCTTAAGCCCCGGTAACAGTAGCCGGCGAAGCGAGGGTAACCGGACTGCGGTGCGAAACCAGCGGCAAACTTAATGCTTCTTGAAAAAGCTCAAGTGAAGTCCAATTTTTAAAGGATGGTCTTTTTTGTAAATTTGCATGCCGCCTTTGCAGCGCCGCTAGTCCGGTCCGAAGCAAGCCGCGCTGCTGTCGGTGCGGAGCATCGGAGTGAGCGGTGACAATACCGTGCCAACTAGGTCCACTTAATAATTATTATGAAAAGATTATTTTCAGGATCTTACTTACCCAAAAAATACAGGAGGACAAAAAATGACTGAAAAGAAATTAAGCTTTGATACACTGGCTGTCCATGCCGGTCAGCGGGTTGACCCGACTACCAATGCCAGAGCAGTGCCTATCTATCAGACCACTTCTTATGTTTTCAACAACGCCGACCATGCGGCGAACCTGTTTGGACTAAAAGAATTCGGCAATATCTACACCAGGATGATGAATCCCACCTGGGATATTATGGAACAAAGAATTGCCGCATTGGAAGGCGGGGCGGCGGCTCTGGTCACGGCATCGGGTCAGGCTGCCATAACATATTCCATTTTAAACATTGCCCGCACCGGTGATGAGATTGTTTCCGCGAACAGCCTTTATGGCGGCACCTACAATCTTTTTTCACAGACCTTCCCCAAGTTTGGAATCAAGGTTACATTTGTTGATCCGCAAGTTCCGGAAAACTTCCGGGAGGCCATCACACCTAAAACAAAGGCAATCTATATGGAAAATCTCGGCAACCCGAAGCTGGACGTTCCCGATTTCGAGGCAATCGCGGCAATCGCGCACGAAGCGGGAATCCCTGTTATAGTTGATAACACTTTGCCAACACCCTACTTGTGCCGTCCTATCGAGTACGGTGTAGATGTTGTCGTTCACTCGGCGACAAAGTTTATCGGCGGTCACGGCACTTCTATCGGCGGAGTGATTGTAGATTCAGGAAAATTCAACTGGGCAAACGGCAATTTTCCGGATTTCACAACACCTGATCCCAGTTACAACGGGATAGTCTACAGCGAAGCATTCGGCGGTTTAGCCTATATCCTTAAAGTCCGGCTTCAGCTGCTGAGAGATATCGGCGCCTGCTTAAGCCCGTTTAATGCCTTCTTATTCCTGCAGGGTTTGGAAACCTTGCATTTAAGAGTACAAAAGCACTGCGACAACGCTCTGGCAGTCGCCCGTTTCCTGGAAGAAAACCCGGCCGTAACCTGGGTAAATTATACCGGTCTGCCCAATCATCCTTCCCATGCCAAGGCGAAGAAATATCTGCAAAACGGTTTTGGGGCGATCCTGGCCTTCGGCATCAGGGGAGGAAAAGAAGCCGGCCGCAAACTTATGGATAACCTTAAACTGTTCTCTCTGCTGGCCAATGTCGGTGACGCCAAATCGCTTGTCATTCACCCGGCTACCACTACTCACAGCCAGCTTACCCCGGAAGAGCAGATCAGCACAGGTGTAACCGATGATTTGGTCAGACTATCAGTAGGCATTGAAGATATCCGGGATATTATTGACGATCTGGATCAGGGCCTGAAAGCCAGTCAAGGGTAAAAAGTAAGGGGAGAGTATACGTTGTTCGGCAGATACTCAAGACAAATCAGTTTCCCCGGCATAGGCAAAAAGGGCAGAAGAAATTACTGGACAGTACAGTGGTTATTATCGGCTGTGGCGCGCTGGGTTCTATTGCCGCCACAGCTCTTACCCGCGCCGGGGTGGGCAAATTGAAGATTATCGACAGAGACTTTATTGAATATCATAATTTGCACCGCCAGATTCTTTTTAATGAAGACGATATAAGTAACCATCTGCCGAAGGCCATCGCGGCACAGCGACGCCTAAAAAAGATAAACTCGTCAGTTGAAGTTGAGGGAGTAGTTTCAGATGTAAACGTATCGAATATTGAGAAGCTTGTTCAGGGAGCAGACATGATTTTGGACGGACTGGACAATTATGAAACTCGCTTTCTCATCAACGATGTTGCTTTAAAGCATAAAATTCCCTGGGTATATGGGGGCGTAATTTCTTCATACGGGATGTGCATGAATATTATACCCGGAAAGACGCCCTGCTTTCGCTGCGTTTATCCGAAGATTCCCGGTTCGGGGAGAATATTTACCTGCGAAACGGCGGGATTAATCAAGGGGTCAAAGTTACGAAAATAAAACCGTCTGCTGAGGATGGTGTGCTGACTCCCTGGGAGATAGAAAAAAACTCTCTTTTAATCTTAAAGGTTTCGAACCGGGGGAAGCGTGCGCTATTTTGGATCAGGCTTTTGATATAAAAGCAAGGGCAGGCCTTCACTGTGCGCCAACAGCGCACAAAACTTTTGGAACCTTTCCTGCCGGTACAATACGTCTTAGTCCAGGTTACTTCAACACTACAGATGAAATAGACTTTACTCTTGAAGCTTTTAAAAAAATCGCCCTGAGTCTTTAAGCATTATGCTGAATATCTTTTTAATTAATTTGAGCTATCCTGAAAATAATCTTGCATAAGGGAGGCCAACTGCCTACGTGCTCATGTTCGCCTCTTATACTTGTACGAACTCGTTCACCCTCAGGCTCGGTCAAAACTCGGCGCTAACGCGCCTCAAACAATTCCCTCGCGTAACCTCGGGTTCTTCACCCGTTCTTTGAATGAAGCCTAAAAATCGCACTTAAGGCATTGACCCCCCCCTTTGTTGATGAATTTTTTATCCTTTAAGCTGGCGCTGCTTTAGCAGCATGGGGGGTCCTGACCTGATTTTTAACTGCCCTTCAAGCCTGCCTTCGATAACATCTCCAGATCTTTTTCCATTTCTTCGCCGGGCAGTGTAAGATAACCCCCGACCATCATACCGTTAAACGACGTGCTTAAAGCAATAGCTTGCTTGTCTTTGAGGGCGTTTTCCCTGCCGCTGCACAAACGGAAAGTAGCCCGGGGGTGAATTAAACGGAAGATAGCGGCCGTTTTTAGAATTTCTTCCGGCTGCAGGCGTTCCTGATTTTCGAGAGGTGTGCCGGGAATAGGATTTAAAATGTTTACCGGGATAGATTTTACATCCAATTCCCTCAGTTCAAGAACCATTTCCAATCTGTCCTTCATGGTTTCACCCATACCTATTATACCGCCGGAACATATCTCCAATCCGGCCGACCTGGCTACCAAAATAGTTGCTATTCTGTCATCAAATGAATGGGTGGTGCAAATATTTTTAAAATAATTACGTCCTGTTTCCAGGTTATGATGATAAGTTGTTATACCTGCTTCTTTTAACTGCCGGGCTTTTTCTTCATTAAGCATACCTAGGGAAGCGTGAAGTTCAAGACCGGTTCGTTCCCGCAAAACCCTGTAGATTTCAAGGATCTTATTAAAATCTTTTCCGGTAACATTCCCGCCGCTGGTAACCAGGGAAAAATGTCTTACCCCGGCTGCCTCCATTTGAAAAGCCTTTTCAAATGCCTTTTCAGGACTGATCAGCGGATATCTTTCTATATCGGTATTATGATGGGATGACTGGGCGCAAAAGATACAGTCCTCCCCGCATAGGCCCGAGCGAGCATTAATTATTGAACAAAGGCTAACCTCTTTTTCCCAGAAATGCTCCCTGATTTCCTTTGACATTTCCAGTAATTTATCTAATTTTTCTAAAGGCCATCCGGTAAGCTCCAATGCTTCCTCTTTTAGCAGGTTGTCTCCCGAAAGCACCTTTTTTCTGATCTGTTCCAATGCTAAACCCATCTTTAAAAACCCTCCGTTGTCCTCTTATTGTCAACCTACCTAAGCATATTAGTTAACAAATAATAATGTATCATTTTTGGAAATTAAGTTCAATAACAAATAAGAGAATCTGATAAATATCTTTCACTGGCATCTTGACAAGGATAGCGGCATTATTTAATGTATATATTGTAGATTATATCACTCAACATTAGGACAGGGAGGCGGATTATGAAAATCTCCACGAGAGCTCGTTACGGGATCAGGGCGCTTTTGGATCTGGCCTTAAACGATGATAAGGAACGTGTTTTGTTAAAAGATATTGCTCAAAGGCAAGAAATTTCTCTTCCCTATCTGGAGCACCTGATTACTCCTTTAATAACTAAAGGGATAGTCAGAAGTACACGGGGATCCCGTGGAGGTATTTCATTGCGGAAGCGCCCTGAGGAGATCCGGCTCAATGAGGTAGTTGAAATACTTGAAGGGTCTATAGCGCCCGTGGAGTGTGTGGACGATCCGAAGATTTGTCCGCGTTCGGAATTTTGTGTAACCAGGGACCTCTGGGATGAAATGAAGAGAGCGATGAATGAAATTTTAGATATTACCCTGCAGGATCTTGTTGAAAAGCAGAAGCAAAGGTAATGGGCATAAATTTGAGCTGAATCCGGCGCCTTAAACCATAATAGACGATAAGATAGAATAGCCCTTCTTATATTTATTAATGCTTCTATTTGGATGGGCTAATCAGCATCAGGGCGAGATGGGGTGTTTATTATCTTGTTCGGTATTATAAAAGAAGACATAAAAGCTGTTTTTACAAACGATCCTGCTGCAAGGACCATTCTGGAAGTTATTTTCTGCTATCCAGGTCTACATGCGATTTGGCTGTACCGGGCGGCCAATTTTCTTTGGCGGAATAATTTCAGGTTTTTAGCCCGTTTCTTGTCACACTTGAGCCGTTTTTTAACCGGTATAGAAATTCATCCGGGCGCTAAAATAGGCCGGCGGTTCTTTATTGATCACGGGATGGGAGTTGTTATCGGGGAAACTTCAGAAATAGGCGATGATGTATTGATGTATAAAGGGGTTGTACTTGGAGGAACAACTTTGGAAAAAGGAAAACGGCATCCTACAATCGGCAGTTGCGTTGTATTGGGGACCGGTTCAACCGTGCTCGGCCCGATAACCGTTGGTGACGGAGCCCAGATCGGGGCCGGGTCGGTGGTGATCAAGCCGGTGCCTTCCGGCGCCACGGTGGTTGGCATCCCGGGAAGGGTAGTCGAAATTAACGGGCGTAAGCCGGTATTCAATCTTGAACATGGAAAACTGCCTGATCCGGTTTCGGAAGCAATCAACCTTCTTTCCGAGAGGCAGAACAGGATTGAGGAATACCTTGGAAACCTGGGTGAGGCTACAGGAGTATATTTTTTGAAAAACGGCCCGTCCCAGAGTCAAAACGATAAGGAATAAAGGAAATAAAGATTTATACCTAATAATATTGATCTCCCAGAAGGTTTTTGTCTTTTAAAAAGGAAATACTTAGATAAAAGGAATTTCGTTTGTGCTTATGTTGGATAACCTAAATAACAAAGAGATGAAATTATGCAAGGGAAAGGTGAAGAATGATGTAACGGCGGCAGAAAAAATGCAGCTTCTCAAGGGTCTTCTTGGCAGTATGGAAAACGTTGTTTTAGCATATTCAGGAGGTGTTGACAGCAGTTTTTTGCTTTATGTGGCCAACGAAGCACTTGGAGAAAAAGTACTTGCTGTAACGGCCAAAGCGCCGACCTTTCCGGAGAGCGAGTATATATTTGCTGAAGAATTCACGAGGGGTTTAAGGTCAAAGTTTCTTGCCATCGAAGTAGATCAGCTTTCCCAGCCGGAACTTGCCAACAACCCGCCTGACAGGTGCTATTATTGCAAGCGGCAGCTTTTTGACATTTTAAAAAAAATAGCCGTAGAGAATAATGCCGGATGGGTAATTGACGGATCAAATCTGGATGATGAAAAAGATTACCGTCCCGGAAGCAGAGCTTTAAAAGAACTGGGCATAAGGAGCCCTCTTGTGGAGGCTGGTTTTACAAAAGAAGAAATCAGGAAATACGCAAAAGAGTCGGGACTTTCCTTTTGGAACAAACCTTCCTCTGCCTGCCTTGCTTCAAGGATTCCTTACGGCGTCCCGCTAACAAAGAAAATATTGGATATTATCGATCAGGCGGAGGAATTGCTGCATACCCTTGGTTTCAGTCAGGTCAGAGTAAGGCATCACGGTGAAATTGCACGGATTGAAATCCAGATCTCCGAGATAGAAAAACTGATTTCTTGCCGTGAGAAGGTTCTTACAGGGTTCAAAGCGTTCGGATATACGTATATCGTTCTTGATCTTGAAGGCTACCGTATGGGAAGTTTGAATTTGACGCTTTTTTCGCAGCAAAAAGCGGGACGTGCGTGAAATGGTATCAAAAGGGAGAAAATAAAGCTATAGAAGAAAGTTTTTTGCTTAAAAAGGAGGTTTTACAATATGCGTCGAGTTTATTTTGATCACAGCGCCACAACACCGGTCAATCTCCTTGTTGCCAAAGAAATGGACAAGTTTTTGACAGGTGAAAATTTTGGCAATCCAACCAGCCAGCACTATTTTGGAGTAATTGCCCGCAGGGCTGTCGAAGAGGCGCGGGAAAAAGTTGCCGAGGCTATATCCGCCGATTCTAACGAAATAATATTTACCAGCGGAGGGACAGAATCGGATAACATGGCTATTCAGGGAGTTGCTCAAACCAACAGGAACAGGGGCAACCATATTATTACCAGCGCGGTTGAACACCACGCCGTATTGAATACAGTCAAAGCTTTGGGAAAACAGGGTTTTACAATCACAATCCTGCCCGTCGATCATTACGGCATGGTCGACGTTGATCAGCTTGCCGAGTCCATAACGGATAAAACGATCCTGATCACGATAATGCACGCCAACAACGAGGTTGGAACGATCATGCCCATCAGGGAGATAGGCAAGCTTGTCAAACAAAAGGGAATTATTTTTCATACGGATGCGGTTCAAAGCTTCGGCAAAGTTCCTTTTACAGTAGACGAGCTGGGTGTTGATTTATTGTCGATCTCCGGGCACAAACTATACGGGCCCAAGGGTATCGGCGCCCTTTACATAAGAAAGGGAACACGCCTGAGGCAGACGTTGTTTCACGGCGGCGCGCAGGAAAAGCTTCGCCGGGCGGGTACGGAAAACGTACCCGGCATTGTCGGTTTGGGAAAAGCAGCCGAACTGGCAGTTAACGATATGGAGCAGGAGAACAAAAAAATGTTGGACCTGCGTGATAAACTAATCGACGGGGTCATGAGCAGTTTTAAAAAAGTAAGATTAACCGGCCATCCGTCAATTCGCCTGCCCAATCACGTCAGTTTCTGCTTTGAATATATCGAAGGCGAGTCGATGCTGCTCAGCCTGGACATGAAAGGCATAGCCGCGTCAAGCGGTTCCGCCTGTACATCGGGTTCCCTCGAACCTTCGCATGTTTTACTGGCCATGGGAATACCGCATGAAATAGCTCACGGTTCTTTGCGCCTTACTCTGGGCAGCGGCAACACTGAAGAAGACGTGGATTATTTCCTGGAAACAATGGGTCCGATTGTGGAAAGGCTGAGATCTATATCGCCGTTCAGCGAGGAAGAAGACTTTGTTACAGACGCCGGCTGCGCCGATTGCCGGATAAGTCAGTCCTGTAAAGGTTAGAAGTATTTTTTTAAGAGGGAAGTGACCGTCATGTATTCAGAAAAGGTTATGGAGCATTTTACCAACCCCCGTAACGTAGGGGAGATAGAAGATGCTTCCGGTATAGGCAATGTAGGCAATCCTGTATGCGGAGATATTATGAAAGTTTTTATAAAAGTTGAGGACAATGTTATTACAGACATAAAATTCAAGACCTTCGGCTGCGGAGCAGCCATCGCTACCAGCAGCATGGTCACAGAAATGGCCAAGGGGAAAACGATTGAAGAAGCCTTGAAGATAAGCAGGAATGACGTTGCAGAAGAGTTGGACGGCCTCCCGCCGCAAAAAATGCACTGCTCGAATCTTGCTGCAGACGCGCTGCATGACGCTATCCGGGACTATAAAAGCAAGTCAGCTTAGTGGGTGTATTTAGTTGAAAGTTCTTGTCGCGATGAGCGGCGGTGTGGACAGTTCTGTTGCCGCCGCCCTTTTAGTTGAGCAGGGTTATGACGTCACAGGGGTAACCATGAGGCTTGCCGGTTGGCCTTTATCAGAGGATAGAGGACCTCTGGGCTGCTGTTCTCCGGAGACTGTTGAAGATGCCCGCTCGGTAGCCGGTATGCTTGGAATCCCGCATTATGTGATGAATTTCGAAAAGCCGTTTAAGGAAAAAGTTATCGATTATTTCTGCCGCGAATATCTAAACGGCAGGACACCCAATCCCTGCATCGCCTGCAACAGGCATATCAAATTTGATCTCATGCTCAAGAATGCGCTTTCGCTTGGTTTCGACTATCTGGCAACCGGACATTATGCCCGTCTTGAGTTCGACAGCACTGGCAATTGCTATATACTCAGCCGGGCTGTCGACAAAAAAAAGGATCAGTCGTACGTTTTATACTGCATCAAACAGGAGCAGGCAGGGCATCTGCTGCTTCCCCTGGGGCGTCTGACAAAGGAAGAAGTGCGTAAAATCGCCCTGGCAAAAAAATTGCCGGTTGCGCAAAAAGCTGAAAGCCAGGAAATTTGTTTTGTTGCCAGTGACTACCGCGATTTTTTAAAGGAGGAAGCGGGTAAGTTAATCGAGCCGGGACAGTTTCTTGATCTGCAGGGCAGGGAGATTGGGCGGCACAAGGGCATTGCCTGCTACACAATCGGCCAGCGCCGCGGCCTTGGGCTGCCGATGGGCCAAAGAATTTACGTGGTGGATATTGATCCTGAACACAATGCCGTTGTTCTTGGTCCCCCGGAAGCGCTGTTGTCCGACTGTTTTACAACCATGGAGAATAATTTTGTTTCCATTGATCAACCGGAGGGACCGATGGCGGTTCAGGTACAAATCAGATATAAGGCGCAGGGTTCGCCTGCTTTAATGTCTCCTTTGCAGGATGGTGCGATAGCAATCCGTTTTGACAAACCCCAGCGATCGGTCGCGCCGGGTCAGGCAGCCGTTTTTTATCTGGGAGATACACTTCTGGGGGGAGGGATTATCCAAAGGGGAGGCAGGAGTTATTCCTGAGCCGAGGCCCAATCACCGATTCTTTTTGAAGCAAGCTGAACATAGCTGCTGTCTGTTTCATACCCGATATAGTTCCTTTGGGCTTTAAGGGCCGCGATTGCAGTTTGCCCGCTGCCCATAAAGGGGTCAAGGATTATTTCGTTTTGGAAAGTATAAAGCTGGATCAGCCTGTACGGCAGTTCAACCGGAAAAGGCGCCGGATGGCCTATTTTTTTTGCCTGTTCGGCAGGAAAAGTCCAGATGCTCTTTGTATATTCAAGGAACTGTTCCCTGGTGATGGTGCTTTTTCTTTCCGCCGGGGCTTTTCTTGAAAAAACTTCTTTTGAAAAGACAAGGATATATTCGTGAACGTCCCGCAAAGTCGGGTTGGCGGCGGAAAGCCAGCTCCCCCAGGCTGTGGAACGGCTTGCGCTGCCTGCCTTGTTCCAGATAATTTCACCGCGCATAAAAAAGCCTGCCGACTGGATATCTTCGATCTCAAACGCATGAATTGGTATATATGGTTTTCGGCCAAGGTTGGCTATATTTACACAAATCCTTCCGCCAGGCACCAGAACCCTGTACACTTCTTTCCAGACTTTTAACAGAAAGCTCCTGTATTGACTGAGATTCAGGTCTTCGTCGTAATCTTTTCCCGTGTTGTAGGGCGGTGAGGTTACAGCCAGATGGACGCTGTAGTCAGGGATTTCTTCCATATTCTCGCTGGTTTTGCAGAAGATCCTGTTTAGATTCTCAACGGGGACGGGATTTTCTATATAAGCGACGCCTTTTGCCCCGCGGATTTCTTCAAAAAGCCTGCTGCTGTAAAATGGTTTGGAATCATGGCTTCTTCTGCCTGGAGATCCGAAAGAACTGGTTATTGTTCCGCGTTTTTTCAAGGCTGTTTCTCCTTCAACACAGATACATACTGCCATATATTGGTTTTAGTATAGCTTGTCCCCTGCCTTTTAAGCAAGAAAATTCTAAGCAAGTGGGAAGCAAGAGCAAGTGGAGCAAGTGGGGACGGTTCTTGACTTGCGTAGAAGTTCCACATGCCGCCAGCGGCGCCAACAAGAGGATGAAAATTCATGTACATTAGAGAGATCAACTGCTAAGCGTGCTCATGTGCAGTTAATTTAATTTCTGAGCTTCCGGCAATGACCTGGTATTCCTCACAACCTTCCCGGGGAATCATACTGTAGACCTGCTGTTTAATCAACCCGGCAAGCGTCCCTTGACATGTTTTACTAAAAAAGATAAGCTTCCAAAGGATATATATCGGTACCCGGCGTCTTTTTTTAATTAATAGCCCCTTTTAATAAAAAAATATTTTCAAGGTTATATTTATTGTATTCAAGGGATAAGCATGCATTGGGTATAATGCCCCGGAAAAGGGGAAAGGAGAACTCTATTGCTGGTTTTTTTAGGATCAGTCGCAATGGTTGTACTGGCAGAAATGGGGGATAAGACGCAATTGCTGGCAATGGCTTTTGCAACCCGCTTTCCTGCCGGAAGCGTCATGCTCGGCGTTTTTATAGCTACATTGCTTAACCATGCGCTGGCTGTCGCCCTGGGGTCTTACCTGGGGACGTCATTTAATATGGACATTGTACAGGCTGTTGCTGCCGGATCTTTTATTTTATTTGGTTTGTGGACGCTGCGCGGGGATACGTTAAGCGGCGAGGAAAAAAGAGAATTATTTTTAGGGCCGGTTGCAACTGTCGCCATCGCTTTTTTTATTGCCGAGATGGGTGATAAGACGCAGTTGGCTACTGTTGCCCTGGCGGCCAAGTACCACTCACCGCTGGAAACATTATTGGGAACCACAACCGGAATGGTAATTTCCGACGCCCTCGGCGTGTATATAGGAGTCGTTGCCGGAAAAAGAATCCCGGAACGTTTTGTCAAATGGATTTCAGCAATGATATTTATAATTTTCGGTTTTGCCGGACTGTATAGTTCTTTACTGCACAGATTCATCAGCCTTTCCTGGATGGTGGGATTTGCAGGGTTTTCCCTTCTGCTTATTTGGATAACTTTAAAAGTCAAAGTAAGATAAACTAAAAAAGATTATTTGGCGGTATTTTTCCAGTGCATGTTAAGTTCTTCCAATTCTTCTAAAGCCCTCTTTTTATCCCGGCCAGTAATTGAACCGTTAATCCTGCCGAATTTAGTGAAAACAGCGTTCTAAACGAATTGATCCTGCCGTCCACGAAAAAGACTGACCCACTATGGCCGAATCCTGATATTTAAGTCTACGGTCAGCGTCGCGGCTATTGATCCAGTGGTAATTCCCACGATATAATCATAGTAAGTAATGGCTTATTTGCTGTGCTTTTATGAAAAGAACATCCTCATATATTGGGAAACCGTAGGCTGCCTAAAGTAAAATGGGAGTTTTATCGTGAAAAACTTCTTGAGTATTATCGAAGGCCTGTATGATTTTGAAGGAGATCCCATAATCTATAAAACAAATGAACTTTATGCTGTGATGTCGTTGGAAGATGCTGAAACACTCCCTCACATCAGGGAAGGAGAAGTTATAATTTTTAACACCAGCCCGTTCCGCTTCAGCGGTGTGGTTATGGGTGATAAAGTTTATTTGTCCCTGCCTGATTTTTATTATGCAACGCGTTCGGGAATAGGAGTTAAGGACAAGTCAAAACCTGTAAAGCTGTAAGTATTATCTTTAATTACACCGGCCAAAACAAAACATTTTTTACTTCTATTTTTCGCTGCTGATAAATCTTTCTTTATTGTACGTCAGCTTTCTCTGTGTCCTGCCGTAGCCCAATATGATAACCATAATATTGCAACTCTGGAAGTTCTTTAGGGTTCATAATTAATTAAGGTTTAATTAGAATCTGGCAGGGAAAAGAATAATATTGTCGAAAAAATAAAGTAAATTTTTACTCTTTAATGAAAATATCATTGTTCTTCTCATGAAGAAAGGCAGGGCAAAAATAACAAAGGATGCAGGAGGAAGTTAAAAAAAACGGCGGTTTTCTGCTTGGTTTCAAAATTGCTGCCGAGGGGATATTATATTCAATTCGCACGCAGCGCAACATGCGCATTCATTTTGCAGCCGCCGCGCTTGTTTTATTTTTAGCCGCTCTTCTGCATTTAAGCAAATCAGAATTCATTTGCCTGTTATTTGCTATCTTTCTGGTCTTGGTTGCCGAAATGATCAACTCAGCCATAGAATTAGCTGTTGATCTTCACAGCCGGGAATATCATCCTCTAGCCAAGGCAGCCAAGGATATAAGCGCCGGGGCTGTTTTACTGGCAGCGGTCTGTTCGGTGGTCATCGGCATCTTAGTTTTTTATCCCTACCTGACCTGTCAAAAATAAGCGTAAAATAATATCTTAAATTACAGGATCAACGAATAATAAATCAGCTCATTTAACTAAGAAATTTCAATCTAGGGGGAAAGAAAAATGCCTGATAAATGCGAAATTACTTTCAGATACATTCAACTTGCTTTAACTATCCGGACTACAACCAGGCTGCAGGACCTGCCAAAAGTGATGGAAAAATCTTTAAAAGAGATTAAGGAACACCTGTCTAAATTCGAAGAGGAACCTACCGGTCCGCCATTTGCAGCCTACTATGATATAAACATGGAATCAGAATCGATTGATATCGAGATAGGTTTTCCTGTTTCCAGGGCATTTGCAGAAGTTGACAATATGACAACAAGCATTATTCCCGGCGGCAAGATTGCCTCCTGCACTCACACAGGGCCTTATCCCGGTATTCCAAGAGCTTACCTGTTTCTTTCAGATTGGGTGAAAGAAAACGGGTATGAAACAAAAGATGTTGTCTATGAGATATACTTTAACGACCCGGTTGTAACACCGCCACAGGAGCTAACCACGCAGATCTTTTTATTTCTTAAATAGCTGCAGTTCACCAACAAAGCCTAAAAAAAAATAACCCCCGCAAAAAAACGGAGGCTGAATCAGGATTCCAGGAAAAACTTTATTTCATCACCATCACCGAGGTTGCCTTAACAAGGGCGCTGACATCGTCGCCCACTTTTAATCCCAACCGTTTTACTGAACCTGTCGTGATGATCGAACACATCTCCTGTCCGCTCACATCAAGAATGACCTCGGAAGTAATATTGTCTGACTTAATTTCTTTTACCCGCGCTTTCAACTGGTTCCTTGCGCTTAACTCCATAGCCAACCACCCTTTTGCTTTTATTTTTATATTTTGTGCAATAAATGAAATTTTTAAACAGGCGGCAAGAAAAAGAACCCCGAAGGGCTCTTTTTTAACACAGATTAACGGTGCTAAAAATTAAGATTTTTCAACACTGCAGGGGAAGCAACAGGAACCTAACACTAATAGGATCAGGATCAGGAAAATAAGGAAAGCGAAACCTCCACCACCGCCACAGTCGCCCGTAATTCCAAAGCCCATTATAAAATCCCCCTTTCATTTTCCTGTTACATAGTATGGTTTTTATTTAGCAGGCGTTCCCAGGGGGCAAACCTATTTTTTATGATCCCCGTTTATCCTTAGAAAAAGCACTCTCAAACTTCCTATTTTGAGGAATTCTCTAAGGCTTACCCGGGGAATTTCGATCTCTGAAAGATTTTTCTTTGCAAATGAAATGAATCTTTTAATAGTGTGCCCTAAAAGCGGATTTATTTTAGTAAAACTTTTTGTTCCTTTGGGAATGTCCTCCCAGTTTAGAGGCGGTGAAACAATATTCATCTCGGTATATTTTTCAGGGATCGCTCCCCCATTGGCGAAAGCTGAAGATTTTAGAGTAAACACTGGTTTTTTACTTCCTCCCTAATATTTAGATTTAGAAGTCCATCCCTCTGCTGCTTTTAGACTTCCCCACTTCTTCTTTCAATCTATTGTCATAACAAGGTTGTGCGGTTGATATCTTTTTTGTGATAAAAAGAGGCAGTTTAGAGATACTAATCTTACATGACTGAAGCATCTAAACAATAGGATAAATAGAAGCTCGGCTTCTTGTCAAGAATTTTCGGGAGGTTCAAAAATGTCGACGTTCAGCGACAGGCTTAAGAAACTTCGAAGCTCCAAAAAATTAAGCCAACTTGATTTAGCCAAGGAAATTGGGGTTTCACAGCGGGCGGTTTCTTATTATGAACTTGGCGAAGAAGATATTCCCACCCTTGAGGTTTTAATAAAAATTGCAGATTTCTTTGATGTGACACTTGATTACCTTGTAGGCCGCCGGGATAAGCAATAGGTTTGTCTGCCGGCTATTTCCCAAAGAGAGTTCACCGCCACCAATAAAGCTAATTTATCTGAACAAGACGATTGCATAGAAACAATTTATGGCATTAATAAAGGAATATTTATATTAAATGAAGTAATAGTTATCAAACAGTAAAGTCTAACTGACAGATTAATAAGTCGGTTAATTAATTATTAAGGAGAGGTTTTTATGGGTAATGATTACCGTCCGATGTGGGAATCACTCGGTCTTGACTTGGAAGCCCACGACCAGCTTTTAAATGTGCTTCCGCCCGCTTATGGGGATGTCTATCTTAAACAGGAAAACAGGCCGGATAAAATGGAATACTTTGACTTTGTTATTACTGAAATTCACGGTTTGCGCATCCAGGAACTGCAGGAGCACAAGGCGAAAGGCGGCAAAGTGGTAGGAGCCTACTGTGTTTTTGTTCCCGAGGAAATTGTCCGCGCCGCCGGCGGTATCCTTGTTGGATTATGCTCTGGTGTTGAAATGGGCTCTGCCCAGGCCGAAAAAGTGCTGCCTAAAAACATCTGTTCTTTGATAAAATCTTTTATGGGATTTAAACTGGCCAGGGTTTGCCCCTATTTTGAGTCCTGCGATTTGATAGTCGGCGAGACTACCTGCGACGGCAAGAAGAAGGCGTTTGAAATTTTAAACGACTATGTTCCCGTCCACGTTCTGGAAATTCCCCAGATGAGGCGTGAAAAGGACAGGCAGTTCTGGTTTGGGGAAATACAAGATTTCCTGAAAACGGTTGAAGAGTACACGGGCAATAAGATAACACCGGAAAGCCTGCGCCGTTCCATTAAAGAGGTAAACGCGAAGCGCAGCGTTCTTCTGCGCCTTAATGAAATGCGTAAAAATGACCTTTTGCCCATTAGCGGCAAAGACAGCCTGTTAATTGAACAAATCGCTATGTATGACGATGTTGATCGGTTTACCTCACAGGTGAGCGGACTTTGTGAGGAATTGGAAACACGGGTCAGGGAAGGCAAGGGAGTAAACAAACCGGATGCGCCGCGAATTATTCTAACCGGTACACCGATGGCTGTCCCCAACTGGAAGGTGTCTCACCTTATTGAAAGCAGCGGCGCCATTATTGTTGCCGAGGAAATGTGCACCGGGCTTCGCTATTTTGAGAACCTGGTTTCCGAAGAGGGCGAAAGTGTGGACCAGATGCTTAAATCCATAGCTGATCGGTACATTGAGACTAACTGCGCCTGCTTCACGCCCAATGAAGGCAGGACGGAAGAACTTGTCAGGCTGGCCAAGGAATATAAGGCCGACGGTGTAATCAACTGTTCGCTCATCTTCTGTGATCCCTACATGATCGAAGCGAACCGGGTTGAGAAAACATTAAAAGATCATGGAATACCCCTGCTAAGAATCGAGACCGATTATGGACAAGAGGATTCCGGGCAGCTCAAGACCAGAATTGAGGCATTTCTTGAAATGATTAAAAGATAGCGGCAGTAATTCCTCCATTTTAAAATACACTTTAGCCCTGTTTTGTCAGCAGGGCTAATCTTTTCGGCTAATCTTTTCAGCGCCTCTAACGAAAAAGAGCAGGTCCGGTATCCTTGATGGATTGCCGCCTGTCCCTTTTCCCAGGAGCGTAGCGCAGTATAGATTTTTATCTGTTTCAGGGAGGGAACCGTTTTAAAGTTTCTTGTTAAACAGGTAAGTATATCTTTTCTTTGGCTAAATTCTGCTGTCCATGGGCAAAATTTCTAACTCTTTCAAATTGCTGGAGGGAAATTCCCGGAATGTAATCTAAGCTATTCGACAAGAGGTAACTGCCATTCAGGCAGTTCTCCATATTACATTCTATGCCATTTAGAGCCAAAACCCTAAGACCGTATGTGTAGTCCAGGGAAACGAAACCAATAGCGGAGGCGTCATGAGAAACGGCTTCTTGTACTTCACTGTTGGAATTCTTAAAAATAGCGTCTGTGGTTATTTTTTCTTGATTCATAACATTTTTTTCGAAAACACTTCTGGCGCTGGAGCCCTCTGCCCGGGCAATTACCGTTATTTTACCCGAATTTCCTCCAACTTCGCTCCAATCATCTATTCTACCGGAGTAAATGTCTGCCACATCTTTTATGTTCAGGCCTGTAACAGGGTTGCCGGAGTTTACCACGATCGCTACCGCGTCACGGGAAAGCGATAAAAGACCAACAACAGCAAGCGCAACAAATCCAAACCCGGATTTTCTAAAGCCCAAAATAATACCTCCTTTTGTTTTTATTACGCTACTAATATATTAGGATAAAATTATTGAAAAAGAGTTAAAGCAAAATAAAATTTGTGTTAAATCTTTGTCAACGAGCACCTTGCTGTTGTTCGCCGGGTTTGGATTATTGTTTTTTTACAAATCGGATTCAGGAGATTCCACTTTTGCAGAGTTATTTGCTGTCTGACTTTCTTCTGGTTCCTGCATTTCTCCCTTGATATGCGCAGGATCAACTTGAACAGGCGCCGGATTATCTTTATTTTTTCTGTCTGCGTCTGCCTTTACTTCTTCTCTGGCCGATTCAACAATTCTGGTAAGATCTTTTTTTATCGAACCGGCGGTTGAAGTTACGCGATCGGAAATGTCGAGTGTTCCGCGGGTGACGGCTACCGCCAGGGAACGAAGAGGTCTTTTAAACAGTTTAATAGTTACAACAGCGACAACCGCTCCGGCAAAAAGTATGGTGTTGCGGCGTAATGCCTTTACAACCACAAGTCCCAATTCATCCAACAATTATTTTTCACCCCGCTTATTAATTTATTACGCTTAGTTTTCCGCCGGTTCTTAAGTAATATGTACTGTTTTTAGATAACCAATTGCATTGCCGGCAGAAACTTTGAGTTGACTTCTCAGATATAGAATAATACAGCATGCTTTTCTTGGTGGCTTTTCATAATCTTAACCATTATTTAATACTGAATTAAAGAAACAAGTTTATTATGGCTTAAGTAGCTTTACTGGAAAACGGACGGACCCCGGCTCTTGACCTTTGCACTGTATAGCGGTGTTAGGAAGAAGCAGTATCGATTAAAGGAGAGGAGTGAAGAAATGTGGATCAGTTATTGCGTTCTCTGGTAAGGATTCTCAGAGAAAGTGAGGGAGGACTTAATGGATTGGAAATAGTACAACGTTTCAGGGAAGAAGGCGAAGCAGTCGGTATAGATATAGTTATCTGTCTTGATCAGGCTCTAGTAACGAGGGTAATTGATGTAGAGTATACCGGCGGCGCCAATTTAAAATATAAGTCAGGGCCAAGGGCGTCACTATTTTCAGATCAGGGAATTTTAGTTAACAAAGGGGCCTGATCGGAAATCTTCACGCCAAATCCTTAAAGTTGAACATAAAATGTTGCCTGCTGATCTTTTTAAAATGATCAGGGGCATTTTTTTTATAGCTGTTTAATGTTGTTTAATGTTAGCCTGGCTTAATTGCAGGGCGATTGCGCAGAGCCTCATTATAGCAATCATGGTAAACTATGTGAATAATAGTAATATCAGGTGAAATAATATAGATAAGGTTTGGAAGAAATCTCTTATGAAGGTGAAAAGAGTGCGTCAAGATAATATCGAAGACCTGGCTGAAGAGGAGCGGATGAGAACCCTGAAAGAGGATTTGAAAAATGAACTGTTGGATATGCGGGCCGGAGAGAGGGAAATTGAACATATGCCGGCGATACCGGATCAGCGAACCAGGGAGAGTCTGAAAAGGGAAATTATAGAAGAGTTGAGGCATTGCGAAGAACACGAAAATAAATACGGGCGGGGATGGGGAAAACTCCCGGGGAATGACCGCCAGGAGTGGGAACAGTTAAAGAGAGAACATGTCAGTGAAATTAAGGGGAGTATAAACTCAGGCCGGCTGGATGCGTATGACAGGCAGCTGTTGGACGTCATGCGGGATGAGATTCGCGCAGAGATGCGGGCGAACCCCAATAATTTTCACGCACGTGAGAAAACGCAGGATATTATGGAAGAAATACAGGAAATGGGTTATGCCCCCGGCGAGATACTGCGTGCTGTGCAGCAGCTTCAGAAGCGGGGTACAATACGCTGCCGGTTCTATGAGCTGATGAATTCCCGTGAAGGCCGTGGATTTAAGTGTGGCTTGAGTACGGCAATCCTGGCATTATTGTTTTTGCCCTCGGTAGCCAAATCGCTGAAGCCTGTTACAAAATGGGCGTTGAAGGAGACCATGGAGGTCTCTGAAAGAGTGCAGGGCATTATCTCAAATCTAAAAGAGGACGTTGAGGACATACTGGCCGAAGCCCAATTCGAGAGGTCCAAAAACATAATTGATGATGAAATCAGGAATGAAGGCGAATCTGTTCCGTCAGTTACAGATGAGAAGTAATGCTTGGACAGTAAAGGGATGGGTCCGTTGAGCGCTGATGCACTGCATGATAAGCTTGAGGCGGCTTTCTCGCTTCTGAAAGAAGCAGTGGATATGACTGTCGAGATAAAGAAAAAGGAAGCTGGCAACAAGCAGTCTGCCCTTGTATGGGAAGATTTTTTAGGCGATTTCTGGGAGTATATACGTTTGAAGAGCCGGGAATCGGGATACAATCTTTTGGCCGGGGTGTCCTTTTTCCGGTCAAGACGTAATTGATTCGCCGTTACAAAACTGTCAATACAACGATGCTTTAAGGAACCTCCATAATGCGAGGTTCTTTCTTTTGGTAAGTAGGGGCAAGCAAGAACCGTCCCTACTTGCCCCTACGCCAAAATAGTAGAGCAGCTGCAGAGCGAGGGAAAGATTGTATCTGTTGTGGGAGACGGGATAAACGACATACCGGCTTTCCGCCGCGCTGATTTAGGAGTTGCCCTGAGCGATAACCGTGAGGCGTTAACACTTAAAGCCGCCAAGATTGTGATCGTGGGATCTGATCTGAAAGGTTTCAACTATGCGATTCATATTGCGAAAAACAGCTCGGAAGCCGCTCGCCAGAACCTGATTATATCGGCTGGAGCCAATATCTTTGGACTAGCCCTGGCGTTGGGGGCTTATACCAATCCGCTGGCTGCGACGGTGTTAAGCAACGCAAGCAGCCTGGCGGTATTGTTCAATTCGGCCAGGCTGTTAAAAATGAATGGACATAAGGGCGCCGTATACAGGCGCAAGGCTGGTTACAAAAAAAGAAACGATCGTAAGCGTCGCCCGCAAGCGCAAGGCGAAAATAAAAAAAACCTGTAGAGCACAACATGATCCGCATCGCACACGGCGCAATCAGCCGGATGTGGTTTGAGATGGCGCAGGAGGAAGTAATCGACGTTCTGCGCACACATCAGGAAAACGGCTTGTCGCGTGATGAAAGCGATCAGCGATTTAAGTTTTTTGGGCCTAACCGGCTGCAGGAACCTAAAAAGCCTTCGACAATGGCGCTGTTTTTCGGGCAGTTCCAAAACCTTGTTACCAAACTGCTGCTTGGAGCGGGTGTAGTCTCTTTTATCCTTGGCGAATTTGCTGATGGGATGGGGATCTTTTTAATTGTTGTCCTGGAAGCGGTGGTTGGCGCCATTCAGGAGCGCCGGGCGGAAGATTCTCTGGCCAATCTTAAAAAACTGACTGCTCCCGAAGCTATAGTAATCCGCGATGGGTTGAAGCGGAAGATAGCCGCCAATATGCTGGTTCCGGGGGACGTTATTATTTTGGAAGCTGGTTGCCTGGCGCCTGCTGACAGCCGTTTAATAGAAACAAGCTGTTTTGAAGTTGAGGAATCTATGCTTACCGGAGAGTCGGCTCCGGTATGTAAGCAGAACGTAAGCAGAACGGGATCTGTCAAAACGGGCATCTGGGAATGACCGGGCAGAATAATATGGTCTTCATGGGGTCTTTAGTAACCAGAGGCCGGGCCAAGGCTGTAGTGGTGGCCACCGGACGTTCGACAGAAATGGGCAAGATAGCCTCATTGCTGGAAAACGTGGAGGCGGAAACTACCCCTCTTCAGAAACAGCTTAACAAACTGAGCCGCGATCTGTCGCTGGCCTGTATCGGTGTATGCGGTATGGTAACCCTGGGAGGAATAGCGGGAGGGAGACCGCTTTACGATATGCTGAGAATCGGACCAGCCCTGGCGGTGGGGGCGATTCCGGAGGGACTGCCGGCAATAGTGACGATCGCCATGGCCTTTGGAGTCCAGCGGATGGTTAAGCGCAACGCCATCGTAAAAAGACTGCCCGCTGTCGAAACTCTTGCCTATGCCACGGTTATCTGTTCAGACAAAACAGGTACCCTGACTACTAACGAAATGACAGTGACCTCTGTCTACACCGGCCGTTCTTTTTATGAAGTAGACGGTACAGGGTTTTTGCCTCAAGGTTTTTTCTGGCAGGAGGGGAAGAAAGTAAACCCGGGTGAAAACGGGGCGTTAGGAAGAACCCTTGTGGGTTGTGTATTGTGTAATAATGCCGGCCTGTACCAGAATAGCGCCGTTAATTCATGGGAGATCCAGGGAGATCCGACGGAGGGGGCGATGCTGGTTGCAGCGGCCAAGGCGGGTATTTATCAAAACGGGCTGCGCTGCCGCCGGATTCAGGAGGTCCCTTTTGATCCGCTGAAACGACTGATGGCCGTAGTAGTGGAGAAAGAAGATCAGGATAGGCTGGTTTTTGTAAAAGGAGCGCCCGATGAGGTGCTGCTGCTGTGCGGCAGCGCCTGTTCCGGAGAGTCGGAAATGTTTCTTGACCTTAAGCAGAGAAATGAAATAGCGATAGCCAATGAGAAAATGACCCGGGATGCTCTGCGTGTGGTGGCGGTCGCTTTCAAATATTTAGTGAAAAAAGATACGCCTTATGATGAAGATGAGTTGTTCCACGGGCTTACTTTTGCAGGGCTGCTGGGGATGATTGATCCCCCGCGGCCTGAAGTGCAGGCCGCGGTAGCTAAATGTCAACAGGCTGGAATCAAAGTAAACATGATTACTGGCGACCACCACAACACTGCTGTAGCCGTTGCAAAAAAGCTGGCCATCTTGAATGACGGAAAGGTAATCAGCGGCAAAGAAATCGAGGAAATGAACCAAAATCAACTGGAGGAGCAGATTGATCGGATTGACGTAATCTATCGCGCCTCCCCGCTGCAGAAGCTCAAAGTCGTGAGGGCGTTTAAGAAAAAAGGTTATGTGGTGGTCATGACCGGCGACGGGGTAAATGACGCCCCGGCGGTTAAAGAGGCGGATATTGGAATAGCGATGGGGAAGGCGGGTACTGACGTTACCCGTGAGGCATCCTGCATTACCCTGACGGATGATTCTTTTACCACAATCGTCGCGGCTGTTGAAGAGGGCAGGGCTATCAAATCCAATATCCGGAAATTTATACGCTACGTGCTGGCCGGCAACCTGGGTGAGATTGCGGCTGTTTCTTCCGCCGCCCTGTTGAATCTGCCGATACCTTTGGAACCGGGACATATCCTGTGGATTAATCTGGTCACCGAGGGAATACCTGCTCTGGCGCTGGGAATGGAACCGCCGAATCCCAAAGGGATGAATTTTCCTCCCAGCCAGCCGGACGAGAGCATATTCGGCGAAGGACTGGGCCGGAAGATTATTACCCGGGGTCTGGGGATCGGGACAACCACCCTGGGGTTATTTACCGGCGCTTACCTGCTCAATCCCGGCAATCTGCCAAAAGCAAAAACCATAGCTTTCGCCAACCTGGTGGCCAGCCAGATGTTCCATGTTTTTGACTGTCGTTCGAGGAATAAAACAGATCAAGATGTAATATCAGGCCAAAATAGATACCTGCCGCCTGCAGTGGCCATATCCAGCGGTCTATTGCTGGGAGCGGTTTACATTCCGGGATTGAGAGCGGCGCTCAGGACGCAGCCGCTGGGTATCCTTGATTGGGGCGCTATTCTTTTATCATCGGGATTCCTCGGCCGGCTTTAATCTAACTATCCTGCGCGCCTCAAATAATTCCCTTTAACCTTATTTTAACAAAATGTTAACATGGGCAGTACCGTATCTTAAACAAAATTTAAAGGTTTTATATTATAACTTATAACATGGAAATTATTGAAAGCAATGTTTAAAAAATTGGGAGGTGAGAAGTAGGTTAATCCTTTATATGGTGTCCAGACTAAATTCCAGGCGCCATGCGCGATGAAGCTTATGTTGAAGCGGTGGACCGGCTTTGTTACCTTGAAAAGGGAGACCGGTAGAATGGAGATATCAGTATACATCAGCATGAAGGAGGAGAAATATGAAAAAAGCAAGAAGGACTTTGTCCGTAACTCTTCTGATTTGTATGCTTTTAAGCATGCTTATGGTACCAGGCTATGCATTTGCCGCAGAAGACAACAATACTATACTGGCCAGGAATGCCGAATGGAAATACCTGGATAACGGTGTTGACCTCGGGACTGTTTGGCGCGATGTATATTACGATGATTCTACCTGGGAAAAGGGGGAGGCGCCGCTTGGATTCGGTGACGAGTTCTCCGAAACAGACCCCACGCTCCCCCTGGCTACTGAAGTAGGCTACGGCGCCGATCCCGACAATAAAAACATGACCACCTATTTCCGCACCACTGCCGACGTTGGCAGCCTCGGCGATTATTCAGCGCTGGAAGTATATATTCACGTTGACGACGGAGCGGTCGTTTATTTTAACGGCGCGGAAGCTTTCCGCCGCGGGATTGACGAAGGGGTGGAAGTTAACTACAACACTTCCGCTAAGTTCAAACCCAAGGAAGAAACTTTCCAGATTCCCGTCTCTGCGCTTAACGAAGGCTTGAATACAATTGCTGCCGAAGTCCATCAGGACGACGGACAAAGCTCCGACCTCTGGTTTGAAATGTCTATCCAGGGAGTAACGGGAGAATTACCAGATGAGCAGCCCGTCATTCCGGATCCCAACGCTCCGGTTGGCGAGGTCAGCAAGGTAACCGTGACCTTCAACGGGGATACTGCCGCTTCGAAGGGATTCACGTGGTACACCACTTTTGCCTCCGCCAACAGCGATCTGCAGGTTGTTGAGAATACCGGCTCAGCCCCTGATTTCAGCAATGCTGTTGAATTTACCGGCGAATACGCCATCTCTACGAATTCCCCTGCAGAACTTCTCCACAAGGCTGAAGCTGACGGCCTGAAGAAGGATACGTCATACTACTTCCGTGTGGGTGACGCCGCCCTGGACCTTTGGAGCGACGCCGGCGCCTTCCAGACAGCTCCCAAAAGCGGCGCCTTTACCTTCATCGATCTTGCAGACACGCAGGCCAAGAATGAAGGAGAGGCGGTTCTTTCGTCAGAAACAATCGCCAAGTCTCTCGACACTGTCGCCAATGCTGAGTTTCTAGTTCACAATGGTGACATCGTTGATACCGGAAGCAACGAGGAACAATGGAATTGGCTGCTCGGACATGCGCAGGAAAGCCTCTTAAATACTACTATTGTTCCTGCCTCCGGTAACCATGATGAACAGGACAATGCCTTCATGGATCATTTTGACGTAAATCCGGCTGAAGGCTCGGCTGCCACCAGCGGCGCCTATTACTCCTATGACTATTGCAACGCTCACTTCATCGTGCTCAACACAAATGAGGATTCCGCCGAATACGCCGATTTTACTCCCGCTCAAATCCAATGGCTGAGGGATGACGTCCAGGAGGCAAGAGACGCAGGGGCCAAATGGATTATCGCAGTTCTGCACAAGGGGCCTTACACCACCTCCAACCATGCTACCGATAACGATATTATGGGCCCGAACGGCGTCAGGACACTTGTTGCGCCTATTATGTCAGATCTGGGAATCGACCTTGTTCTTCAGGGCCACGACCATATCTATGCGCGCAGCAAACCTATAAAAAGCGACGGTACTGCGGCGCCTGCAGATAAGATTACGGAGACATTGAACGGCCAAAAAATCGAGTATACTGTGAATCCCGACGGTACAATTTACTTAATTCCAAATACCGCCGGAGCAAAGGTATACTATAGGAATAAGACGATCGACTCCGGCTACTTCGATCTCTTTGAGGTGGCGGATGAACATCATGCCGCTGTCTACGGTCCCGATCCAAGTAATCCGGGACGGCCCGTACGCAGCCAGATCCAGAACTTTGAAGGCATCACCGTAGATGGCGATAGGCTGACCGTCGTCTCTTACGAGATAGATCAAAGCAAGTATAATGCGGAGCCGTATATAATTGACCAGTTCGGTGTTTTAAAGGATGAATCAGTGCCAAAGAACGTCATCCTGCTTATCGGCGACGGCATGGGCTTCGAGCATGTAAAGGCTGCCCGGGACGCAGCAGGCGGGTATTTGAACATAGACGATGTAAACGATGCCGCGGGCAGAATGACAACTAGTTCCGCCAATGCGGATATAACCGATTCATCTTCAGCGGCTACGGCTATGGCTTCAGGCTATAAAATCAACAATAACGTGCTTGGCCTGCTGCCTGACGGGACTTCCGTGCCGACAATCCTGGAATTGGCCGAGGATAAAGGGCTGGCCACCGGCCTGGTAACCACCGTCCAGATCGCCCACGCCACCCCGGCCGGGTTCGCCAGCCACGTGCCTCACCGCAACCAGTTCAACAAGATCACAGCGCAGTACTTTGATAACTTTGCCGCCAAGGGCAATCCTATCGAAGTGCTCATGGGCGGCGGTCAGGAAAACTTTGACGACCGGGCCGCATATTACGACAGAACAGGCAAAAAGCATGACGATGCCAACGACACCAGGGACTTGCTCGGTGAGTTTACCGCCCAAGGGTACCAGTATGCAGGCAATGCCGGCGACCTCAGCGGTGTGAGCGCGGCGACATGCGATAAACTGCTGGGACTGTTCCATCCCAATAACGGCTTGACCCAGGAAGCCGACCGCCCGGCGGACTGCCCTGAGCCGCACCTGGTTGACATGACCGGCAAAGCCCTGGAGGTCCTGGCTAATGACAGTGACGGCTTCTTCCTTATGGTTGAAGGCGGCCAGATTGACTGGGCCAGCCACGCCAACGATTTTGAGAACAACATAGGCGAAACCCTGGCCTTCGATGATGCTGTTGAAGCCGCCCTGGACTTCCAGGCGGCCCATCCCGACACACTGATTATTGTCACTGCCGACCACGAGTGTGGCGGACTCACCTACAACGGACCAAATGATTACTCCTGGAGCAGCATGGACCACACCGCCGCCATGGTGCCGGTTATGGCCGAAGGACCCGGAGCGGAGCTGTTCAATGGAACCATTGACAATACTGATATTGCCCGTAAGATCGCCCAGCTTTTAAACTTGGACAAGCCCCTGGCGCTACAGCGCTCCGGCGCTGTTGCGGGACTGCCCACACAGTTTACAGCTACTTCCATGGGGCTGGCAGTGGCCGACGCCAAGATTACGGTCAAGAAAGGCGTAAACAACACCCTGGCCACCCTGACCACCGACGGCAGCGGCAAGGCGGGCTATACCTTTAAGGATGCCGGGGACTACAGCGTATTTGTTTCAAGGGACGGCTATTCAGACAGCGGCAGGATTTCCTTGAATATCGGCGTCGCTGCCGCCGGCGCCACGATCAGCAGTCTGTCCGTGCTGGATGGAAACCAGAACCCTGTCGGCGGCGCACTAACCCACGGAAAACAATACTACCTTAAATGGACGGCCAGGAAAAACTCTGACGGCAGTCTGTCCGGATTGGCGATTGTTGAGGCTCTGTACGGCTCCCAGCCTGTTTTCCTTAACGCAGCCAATCTGCAGGTGGCCGGGGGCCAGGATACCGGGTATTCTGTCCTTTTTCAGCCTGCTAGCAGCGGAAATTATAATTTAAAGGGACTGTACTGGAACGGATGGTCCAACAATGCAGCCTGGCAATCCCTGGCCGATCCCGTTGAGTCTTCAATAACCGTTAACTAGTTAGAATAACAGAAGGAGCGGTTCGTCCGCTCCTTCTCATTCCTGCTTTCAGGTATTTTTAAGAAAGCAGGCGCTTCTTGTATGGAAGTGTCTATATACTTAGGCATCATTAAGCCTTTGACGCAAAAAGGAGGAAAGCTAATGAGCCATTCCAAAATACGCAGGCCTGCGCTGGTCAGCCTGGTTTTATCGCTTGCCCTGCTGCTCTTCTGCGGTGCGGCTCTGGCTGCCGGCACGCTGAACCTCAGTGTGCCTGACACCGCCATGCCGGGTGGAGAAGTTGAAATTAGAGGCTCTTTCAGCGGCGACGGGGCAGCCGGAACGCCCATCGGCATAACCGTAAAAGATCCTTCCGCAGCAGTTATTTTCGCAGAAGAAACTAAGACTGATTCAGATGGTTCTTTCGTAATATCCTTCACCCTTCCCGGCAATGCCTCTTACGGTTACTGGCAGGCGCAGGCGGCCGGCGGCGGCTGCGCAGCCAGCGAAACCTTTAAAGTGGGAGCCGCTGACGGGGTAGTCAACGTATCTCCGGCCAGTGTTAAGCCGGGCGGCGTCGTGACGATTAGCGGAACGGTACCGCAGGGCAACGTTCCGGTAGGCATTACAATAAAGGATCCAAACGGCAGTGCGGCTTTTGTTGATCAGGCCACGGCAGGCGCCGGCGGCGGCTATACCTTCCTGTTTAATGTGCCGGCGAGCGCTCCCACCGGTACCTGGACCGTGGACGCGGCAGGCGGCGGAAGCGCCGGCAGGGCTGCTTTTACCGTTGTAAGCGGCAGCAGCGGTGGAGGAGGCGGCAGCGCAAGCCCCTGCAAACAACCCGCGGCTGCCAGTTACCTTCCGCAGTCGGGAGCCTCTGATGTGGCGCTGGACGCCGAAGTAAGTGTGGTATTTGAAATTGCCGTGAGCAAAGCATCCGCAACCTCATTAAACGGCATCACTATCACTGACGAGCACGGAAACAAGGTCGGCAATGTCGCAGCTGTTCTAAGCGGGACAAAACTGACCCTGTCACATGACGCTTTTGAGTACAATACCAAATACACCGTTACCATTCCTGAAGCCGTTCTGGCAAATAGCGGGTCCGGCTGCTCCGGCTATCATAACAAAAGTATTAACTGGAGCTTCACCACCCTTAAAAAAACCGAAGCGCCGGCTGCTGCCGTAAAGACAGAATATACTGACGTGCCTTCAACCTACTGGGCGTTCAATGTCATTACGGAACTTGGTGAAAAAGGCATCATAACAGGTTATCCCGACGGCAGTTTTAAGCCGGACAGCAGCATTACCAGAGCTGAATTTGTTGCAATC
>LDZU01010448.1_pt1 | contig 32442 bp, 27 predicted proteins | sample 615531 | NCBI WGS metagenome assembly LDZU01 (sample SAMN03408293, study PRJNA278302) | terrestrial metagenome | isolation source: oil reservoir sample SB2 | place: USA: Alaska, North Slope, Schrader Bluff formation | collected 2011-09 | reverse complement strand
AGCTAAAATGGAACTATTACCGTGCGCAATATTCGCAAATGGTCCCGCATGCACAAATACCGGGGTCCCTTCAAGAGTCTGCAACAGATTGGGTTTGATCGCGTCTGCCATCAGAACTGTTAATGCGCCCGCAATGCCGAGGTCTTCCGCGGTGATTGGCTCACCCTTTCTACTCAAAGCCACCACCATCTTCCCCAATCGGTAGCGCATATCATCCATACTGGTAGCAAGCGCCAGCACAGCCATAATTTCACTGGCGACCGTAATATAGAATCCAGTTTTCCGTTCAGCACCGCTTTCTTGAGGGCCTTCCCCAACGGTGATCCCGCGCAAGAAGCGGTCATTGGTGTCGATTCCCCGCATCCAGAAAATCTGCTCGGGGTCGATATCCAACCGGACAAGTTTGGCTTTTAGTTCTTCCGATATTTTCCCCAGTTGAGCGGGGTCAATACCTAATTTTTTCAACCGGCCGATCTGTCCTCTCCCTATTTGAAATTTGCCATTTTTATCTACCGGGTATAAACGGCGGAACAGGGCATCATCACTCTGGTGAGTTTCATGATAAAGGCGTGTTTCGATCGCCGCAGCCAGCAGGTTATTGGCAGCCGTTACAGCATGAATATCACCCGTCAGATGCAGATTAAGGTCTTCCATGGGAATAACCTGGCTGTACCCCCCACCCGCTGCGCCGCCTTTGATCCCGAACGTGGGACCCTGGCTGGGCTGGCGGATACAGGTCACGACACGTTTATGCAGATGCGCGCCCAGCGCCTGGCTGAGCCCAACGGTTGTGGTAGTTTTCCCCTCTCCCAGGGGAGTAGGGTTGATGGCAGTGACATCCACATACTTGCCGTCAGGCAGGTCTTTAAATCGCTCCAATACATCCAGCTTTACTTTCGCTTTGTATGGTCCATAAAGTTCTAACTCTTTTGGAAGGATTCCGAGGTCTTCTGCCACATCACTGATCGGACGGAGAACTGCCGCCTGGGCAATCTCAATATCGGTCGGAACGGGTTTGTGAATTTCCAATTTTGTTGTACGAAAAAATTTCTGTTCTTTTTGCATTTTCATTCCTCTTCCCTTCTATTAATCCTTTTGAGCGGGATTTGCCAATTTTTTTCCAGCTGCAGCCTGCATCAATAGATAACCAAAAGCTGAAACTGTGCAGATGATCCCTCCGGCATACCAAACCCAGTTGGGATTATAGTTATCCATAATAATACCAGCAGCCAGAGGTCCCACTGCATTGGCAGTTCCAAAACTGAGATTGAACACCGCCATGTACCTGCCGCGCATATCATTGGGAGCAAGTCGGGCAATGATCGACTGCAGGATCGGTGAACTGATCATCTCCCCAATGGTGATGATCGCCATTGCCAGCAGGAAAAGCGGATACGACCCAACAAAGCCATACATGCCGAATCCGATCGCGTACAGGATATTTCCAAAGAACATTAACAGCATGGGGCGATAACCGCTGATCTTCCGCGTGATCCAGAACTGCATGAATACCACCATGATCGCGTTGAGGGAGAGGATATACCCGTACTTTTGTGATGAGATTCCATACATATCCCGCAGGAAAACCGATAGGCTGGAACTCATTTGCATATAAACCAGATTTGTCAACAGGGTAAGGAAAAGAATTCCGATAAAGAACCAGTCTTTCAGGATGATCCCGTATCCGCCAAGCGTTTTCAGCAAACTCGGTTCAGGCTCGTGCTGATTTTTATCAGGTTTTGGTTTGGTTTCAGGAATTTTAAACAACACAACAGATGCGGTAATCATGCTGATCACAAAATCAGCCACAAAAAGATAGAAGAAATTGTAGCCAGCCAGCAGACCACCGATGGCAGGCCCAAAGGTCACGGATAAATTCACTGCTACTCTCAGGATGCTGAATCCCTGGGCACGTTGTTTCTCAGGCAGAATATCAGCCATCATCGCATTGACCGCCGGACCGCCAATATTGGTCAGCAACCCGGTAATGACGGTAAAGATCAGGAATGTTTCGTAGTTTGGGATGAATCCCATTAACAAACTGCTGGTTCCGCTCAGAATGATGCCGGCCAGCAGCATATTCTTACGTCCGAATTTATCGGTCAAAGCTCCGCTCAACATATTGCCAAAAAACATGGCGGAAGTGTGCAGCATGAAGATGTAGCCTACCTCGGTCATCCCCACGCCGAAGCGTTCCGTAATATATAAAGAGAAGAACGGGAATAGGAGCGACCCTCCCAAGCGGTCAATGAACATGGCGCCGATCAAGGTCCAGAATGTCGATGTATATTCGTGATAGGTTTTTTTGATACTCTTAAACAATTTCTACTCCTGAATCACCGGTTGAAGTCTTTTCTGAGCGTACGGATTTAAGATCAGATAACCGCACATTGTCACCAGGCAGATGCAGCCCGCAAAGATCCACACCAGGTCAGGATTCAGATTATCCATCACCAAGCCGGCAAAAAAAGTACTGAAAATATTGGGCACTCCCCAGCTTAAACCCGCAAAAGCGTTATAGCGCCCGCGTTTATCTTCGGGGGCAAGGTTAGCGATCAGACCGCTTGAGGTTGGAATATGCACCATTTCACCCAGGGTGATGATCGCCATCGCGATCATGAACATCCAGTAGCGGTCTACAAAACCAATCATGGAAAAACCAATCCCATACAAAATGGTGGCAAGTGCCATCATCCTCATGGGGGGTTTCTTCCGTGTTCCCCGTGTTACGCTGAACTGGAACAATACCACTATGATTGCATTCATACTCATCAACCACCCGTATCCCTTCGCCGGGATAGCATGCTGCTGGTTGAGATAAACGGAGAGTGTGCTGTACATCTGGCCATAGACCAGGATCAGCAGCATGGAAATGAGCACATATGCCAGAAACAACTTATCGGAGGTCACGTTCCCATAACCCTTGAAAGTATCCAGTAGAGATTCCTTTTTGCTTTCTATGTTTCCCTGGGGTTTGGTCTCCGGTATTTTCCATAGAACGATCAAAGCGGTGATAAGGCTGGCAATCGCATCACAAATGAATACCAGCATGTATGATTTTCCCGCCAGCAATCCCCCCAGTGCCGGGCCGATGATCCAGGCCAGGTTGCCAACCACCCGGATGATTCCAAATCCCTCTGCTCGTTTTTCCGGTGGCAGCATATCGGTCGTCATTGCCCCGCGCGCCGGACCGGCAACATCAGAAAGCATCCCCACCACAGTAGAAACGAGCGCAAAAGCCCAGAGTTGATTGACCACACCCATCAGGATGGCGCTTGTCGCAGAAAGGATCAAACCCGCTACGATCATAGTCTTACGGCCGATCTTATCTGCCAGGGCTCCTCCCAACATATTCCCGATCACACCGGATATGGACCAGATGCCAAACAACAAACCAATGGTGGTCATGTTGACGCCAAACTTCTGGGCTATATACAGCGAATAGAAAGGCTGGATCATGGTCCCCCCCACCCGATCGATGAAAGTGGCTCCTGCTAGAATCTGAAAATTCTTCGGGTAATCATTAAAGGTTGTTGCGATTTTCCGGAACAATGCTTCCTCCAAAATGCTGATGCAAGAAATAAAGTATACCGCGCATTCCCTCTGCGGGAAAATAGGCTTACGATATAATCTTTAAATATGATAAAAAAGCAGCAAATTACTGTTGGGAGAGTACTTCCGGTAGGATTGATCCTGACCAGCATCGGTGCGGTGGGTCTGGTTTTCATTTTCCTGAATACGCAGCCTTTTATTGGGCCGCGCTGGTTGTTATTTTTCTTCGTATCCCTGCTCGCATGTGGATTAAGCCTTCCATTAATTACTATGGCTCAAATTCGCTTTTCCAAAAAGAATCTAACGGAGGGGGTTCTCCTGCGGGAATCGATCTTATTTGCGATTTACATTGACCTGTTGTTATGGCTGCAGCTTGGTAGAGTTCTCACGAACTTCGTTGCTATTCTGCTGGGAGCAGGTTTTGTATTGCTGGAAATATTCCTGCGCATCAGTGAAAAAGCCACCTTCCTTCCGGGAGAAAAATCGCATGACTGATCCCATTCATCTCCCATCCATTGACAGCCTCCTTCAATCCAAACTGGCAGTTCCCCTCCTTCAGTCGTTCGGGCACACGCTTGTCGTCGAAGCACTGAGGCAAACCGTGGATTCTATGCGCCAATCCGGAAAATCTCTCTCTGCGGAGCAAATAGTAAAAGAAAGCAGCACGTTGCTCATCCGATGGACCTCTCCAACCCTGGTCCCCGTCATCAATGCTACTGGGGTGATCCTGCATACCAATCTGGGTCGAACTCCACTCGCGGAGTCTACCTATCAAGAGATGAGGAGCATTGCAGTTTCTTTCAACAATCTCGAATACGACCTTGATTCAGGGAAACGTGGTAAACGGTCAATCCACGCTGAACACAGCTTGATCCGGCTTACAGGCGCAGAAAATGCGTACGTGGTCAATAATAACGCTGCCGCTGTGCTACTGGTGCTGACCGCCCTGGCACAGCGGAAACGTGTGCTGGTATCGCGCTCTCAAATGGTGGAAATCGGCGGAGGTTTTCGCGTCCCGGATGTCATGCGCCAATCAGGGGCAAAGCTGGTCGAAATCGGTACAACCAACCGCCTGCATCTCTACGATTACGAGAATGCACTGCAGGAACCGGCGGCCATGGTTTTGTGCGCACACCACTCCAATTTTAAGATCATCGGATTTACGAGTGAGCCATCTTTAAAAGATATCTGTGCACTGGCTCACCAAAAAGGAGCCATCGTTTTTCACGATCTGGGTTCCGGTGCGCTGCTGGATACGGCGAAATATGGACTGGCTCATGAACCTACCGTGCAGGAATCGCTGCAAGCCGGTGTGGACCTGGTCAGTTTTTCCGGTGATAAACTGCTGGGCGGTCCGCAGGCTGGCATCATCCTTGGGAAAAAAGAGCTTGTGGATAAAATTAAGAAACACCCCCTGGCAAGGGCATTACGTCCTGATAAACTCTGTCTGGCGGGTATCGCTACAACACTCTTGAGCTACCTTACGGGAAAAGCAGAAGAAGAAATACCCGTCTGGCAGATGATCTCTCTTTCACCCCAGGAGATACGGAACCGGGCGATACGGTGGAAAGAAACACTGGGCTGCGGTGATATCATTGATGGAAAGTCAATGATCGGGGGGGGCAGTTTACCAGGCGAGAGTCTGCCGACTACCCTTCTCGCATTGAAAATGGAAAAGCCCGATAAATTTCTGAAAATGCTACGCGAGCAGCACCTTCCGATCATTGCTAGAATTGAAAATGAGCGCGTTCTCTTTGATCCCCGCACTATACTTTCTCATCAAGAGTCCAGTTTTCTGGAAACACTCAAGCACGTGGTAGAAGAATGGAATTAATAGCAAGGAGCTGGTTATGAAAAAAGACCTGGATCAATTTATGAAGGAACAGCAAATTGATGCCCTGTGGGTGAGCGGTGCAGCCCAGAACAACCCCGACATGGTGTATTTCACGGGCATTCATCATGTGAGCAGTGCAGATTTGATCAAAGTTCGCGGTCAGGAACCTGTTCTGTTTTACAACAGCATGGAACGCGAAGAAGCAGCCAAAACCGGTTTGCGTACGATTGGGTACGATGAAAAATACCCCCTCAGAAAATATATGCAGATATCGAATGGAAATACACTTCAAGCAGTTGCGCTGCGCTATAAAGATATTTTCACCGACTTTGGAATCCAGAATAAGAAAATCGCCATTGCCGGGAAAACAGAACTAAATGCTGCCTATGCGGTGATCAGTGCTGTACAAGAATTGCTGCCGAAAGCAAAATTTGCCGGCTATTTTATGGATAGCATCCTCAAAATGGCGCGCCTGACAAAAAGCGCGGATGAGGTGGAGCGCATCCGCAAAATGGGTATGATCACCACTTCCGTCGTAGGGAACGTGGCAGATTTTCTCAGCAGCTGCACTGCCAAACAGAACATTCTCATGGATGACAATGGAACTCCTGTTACTATCGGCACCGTGAAAGCCATGATCCGTAAATGGCTGGCAGAAAAAGGTGCTGACAATCCCGAAGATACCATCTTCTCCATCGGCAGGGATGCGGGTGTCCCCCATAATTCCGGCGAGGATCAAAGTCTTTTAGAATTGGGAAAGACTATTGTGTTTGATATTTTCCCCTGTGAAGCCGGCGGCGGATATTTCTACGACTTCACGCGCACCTGGTGTCTTGGTTATGCGCCGGATGAAATTCAAAAAATCTATCAGGATGTTTTCACCGTTCACCAGAAAATGGTGCAATCCTTTAAACCGAATACCCCGTTCCGCGCATATCAAACGGATACCTGCCGCATGTTCCGGGAATGCGGATACTTGACGATCGAGGATGATCCCGATACCCTGGAAGGTTATGTGCACAGCCTTGGCCACGGTCTGGGATTGGATGTTCATGAAAGTCCCTTCAGCGGCATAGGCTCAGGTCCGCGGGATATATTGGAACCAGGGATGGTCTTTACCGTTGAACCCGGGTTGTATTACCCATCCAGGGGGCTGGGAGTGAGAATTGAAGATACGGTCTATTTGAACGAGCAGGGGAATGTCGAAATTCTAGCAGAATTTCCATACCAGCTAATTCTCCCCGTGAAAGGGTAAGCAGCACATGGAAGAACAATCGACAGAGAAAAAAGGGATTCGCATACTGGGAATTGAAACTTCCTGTGATGAAACCGCCGCAGCCGTGCTGGGAAATGGTTCGCAGGTGCTCAGTAACATTGTTGCGTCGCAGGCCGATCTCCATGCTAAATTTGGGGGTGTATTCCCCGAAGTGGCTTCGCGGGAACACATTAAAACCATTTACGCGGTCGTTGACCAGGCTTTGAAAGATGCGCACCTCGATATCCATGAACTGGATGCGATAGCGGTGACCCGCGGACCCGGACTGGCCGGTTCACTGGTGGTGGGGATGAACATGGCAAAAGGCCTCAGCCTGGCCAGCGGCATCCCGCTGATCGGGATCAACCATCTGGAAGGCCATCTGTATTCGGCCTGGATCCCTCAGGAGAGCCCTGATTATCAGGCACCCCAATTCCCGGTGGTTGCCTTGATTGTTTCCGGTGGGCATTCCTCATTGGTTTTAATGCATGACCATCTTACCTATACGCAGCTCGGTCGCACCCTGGATGATGCGGCCGGGGAAGCTTTTGATAAAGTCGCCCGGCTACTTGATCTGCCCTACCCCGGCGGACCTTCCATTCAAAAAGCTGCCGAGAAGGGCAACGGCCAGGCGTTTCGTTTTCCACGCGCCTGGCTGGAAGGTACCTGGGATTTTTCTTTCAGCGGTTTGAAGACAGCGGTTCTGCGCACCATGCAGGAACTGCATGCCGATGGACGACCGGTGCTGGTGGAAAACATCGCCGCCAGCTTTCAGGTTGCGGTGGTCGATGTTCTCTGTAACAAAACCTTGGAAGCAGCCCGCCAATTTCATGCCGGTAGTATTCTCGTGGCAGGTGGAGTCTCTGCCAACCGGGCTCTGCGCAAAGCATTCCTCGACCAACAGGAATATCGAGTTCATATTCCCCCTCTCAAACTGTGTACGGATAATGCGGTGATGATTGCCGCAGCCGGGTATTATCGTTTTATGCATGGATTCAAAGACGACCTCTCGATGGATGTGCTGCCGAGCTGGCCTTTGGTTTCAACTTCATGAGAACGAACAGAAGTAAAAAAGAACAACAGTCAGCACAAAAAGAGGAACCGGCACAGAAATCCGTGCATCGATCGTGCGGTTTTCAAGCGGGAGCGCTTTGCCCGCGCTGCAAGCAGGGCATTCTGGATTACAACGGTATGTTGAACCTACAATGCCCGCTTTGTGGTCTCGAAATTGGGCATGGATTCACCTGATAACAGGAATTCACCCCGGTGGGGTTCAATCAAGGAGATAGAATGGACGCAAAAGTAATTTGGAAAGAAAAAATGAGCTTCGAAGGCACAGCCGATAGTGGTTTTAAGGTCACCTTGGGAACAATCCCCGAGGTTGGAGGGGATAACGATGGCTTTCGCCCGATGGAACTGCTGGCGATCGGCCTGGCAGGCTGTACAGCTATGAATGTCATCTCGATTCTCAATAAGAAAAAACAGGATGTGCATGATTTCGAGGTACGCGTGCACGCAGACCGGGCTGAGGAACACCCAAAAGTGTTCACTCATTTAACCATAGAATATGTAGTCAGCGGGAAAAATGTGGATCGAGCAGCAGTGGAACGAGCAGTAGAACTTTCAGAAACCAAGTACTGCTCAGCTCAAGCGATGTTCAATAAGATCGTACCCATCGATCGGGTGATCACCCTTCACGAACTTTAGGAATCTCTCAACCATACCGCTATCAGAATAAAAAATTCGGTAACGCAAAAGTTAAATAGGAAACCTTAATGGAAATTCACCGTGCCACACTCGCGTCATGTCCTACGGCAACCGATCTGGTAGTTGCTATTGACGTATTGCAAGCCTTTACAACCGCTGCTTATCTTTTCCATGCAGGTGTGGAGGAAATTATTCTTGTATCAGGTGTCGAAGAAGCATTCAACCTGCGCAAGGAAATGCCAGAATGTATCATCGTGGGTGAAGTGGATGGGATCCGAGTTCAGGGATTTGACCTGGGGAATTCTCCGTCAGAAATAGAATCGAGCAATCGAATCGGGAAACGTGTGATACAACGGACAACCGCCGGAACGCAAGGTGTATAGTGCTTGCATCGAAGGCAAGTACAATTCTCACAGCAGCTCTGACCAATGTGACCGCCACGGTACGTACCATTCGAAGATTCACTCCAAGCAATGTAACATTAATTCAAACCGGATTTTTTCCGGAAGAGGGTTGGGGAGATGAAGATGGCGCCTGTGCAGATACAATTGAAAATATGTTGTTAGGAAAAGTTGTCGATTGGGACGATATATCCCAACGAGTCCGTTCATCCCGGTCGGGATTCCATTATGATGGAACACGCTCAGATTTTCCACCCAAAGATTTAGAACTGGCTCTCAGGCACAATTGTTTTAACTTTGCCATGGTAGTGGAGAGGAAGCATGGTCTTCATAGAATGCATTGCGTAGAGGTATAAAGCAGACAAGAAAACTCCTCTAAAAAAGAAATCCGATCATTAGTAAATTTTGACGTCCCACCGGTTGGGGTTTTCCTTACAGGTCAAGCCATCTGGCAGCTATGCCAGGCAATTCTTCCACCGGGCCGCGTTTTTGAGTGCAGGGCGGCAGGGAATTTAGAAATAGCTGCCCATATTGCTTGCTCAGAATGCGGCTATCCAGTACAGCCACCACACCGCGGTCCGATTTCGTGCGGATGAGGCGCCCAAAACCCTGCCTGAAACGTAAGATCGCTTCTGGGATCTGGTATTCCTGAAAAGGATTCTCGAAGGTTTCCGACCGGGCTGTAATGATCGGATCACTGGGAACATCAAAAGGCAGCCGAACAATGACCAGAACGGAGAGAGCCTGCCCCGGCACATCCACACCCTCCCAGAAAGAGCGCGTTCCCAGTAACACAGCTCGATCGGCAGTCCGGAACGTTTCGAGCAGTGCATTGGAAGACGGTCCTTCGCCCTGCTCGAAAACCTGAATGTGATCTTTGTTTAAAAGGGGTGTTATGCTGCGGGAAGTCAAGCGCAGTTGTTTATACGATGTAAAGAGTGCCAGCATGCGGCCACCGGTAGCTTTTGCCACGCGCAGCAAGGTGCGTTCCACCCATAATTGGTATTGGCTGCGATCGATGGGTTCCGGCATATCCATGGGCAGATACAGCAGTGTTGAAGTTTCAAAATCGAAGGGAGAACCGAGCAATAATTCATCCGCTTCATCCGCGTTCAACCGGCTGCGCAGGTAATCGAATTCACCATTGGTTGTCAGTGTCGCAGAGGTCAGGATGACGCTCTGCTTTTCATGCCAGAGGTATTTTTCCATCAATGGGCCAATATGCAGGGGAGCAATATTCACTGATAGACGTTCAGAGCGTGGTTCAATTTCCAACCAGTACACATTTGTTGGAGCCGGTTCGTAGATCAGGGAGGAAAAGTTAGTAAGGGTTTCCTGAAAATGCTGCGTCAGGCGTGCCAGTTCAGTCACGCATTCGTTCACTTCCAGTTCCTCGGCGAAATCCAAATCGGATACATCCCGATTGAGCCGGGTGAGTGCATCGATCATACTTTCCAGGGTTGTGCTGGTCTTTTGCCAGTACACTTCCATTTCTGACCAGATCGGCTGGCGTGTGGTGGAGAGTTCCACACGCACACGTTGACCGTATTCGCTGACTTCTTTCCCCTCCCGCATGTCTTCCATAAACGTTTCCATGGAATTAAAGACCTGGTCGAATTCATGATCCAGCCGAAAAGCCAGATCGGTAATATCCTCCAATATCTCATAAAATATGGAAAACTGTTCCTCATGCATGCGGCTCTGCAAACTAGCTGCCAGGTTGCCCAGAGCACCGCTTTTCCTGCTTCCCAATTCTTCAAGATTGCGCCTGATGTCTTTGTTGGAGACACGATAACTGAGCGCGTTTGTAGAAGCATCTTCCAGATGGTGCGCTTCATCGACAATTAAATAATCATAATCCGGCAGAACCCGGTTTTCTGTAATAACATCCGCCAGCAGCAGAGCGTGGTTGACAACAATGATATGCGATCGCAGCGCGCGCTGTCTGGCAAGAAAGTACGGGCAAACTCCGCCCAATCTGGCCATGCAGGCTTCCGCTCCACAGGTTTCTTCTTCCGCAGAAAGTTTGGACCACACATCCCATTCCGGCCCACCATTCAGGTTCAATTCACCCCGGTCACCGCTGCCCCCTTGATGAAGCCAGATGAGCACTTTGGCAAGAATGCGCATCTCTTCACGAGAGCGCGGACCGCGATAGCGCAGCCCTTCCAAACGACGCGGGCAGAGGTAATTTCTTCTTCCCTTTAACACCGTTGCTTTCAAATCCAAATTCAAGGCATGCAGGGTATCAGGGATATCCTTTTTTATTAACTGGTCCTGCAGGTTGATGGTATTGGTTGAGATTACCACGCGCGCCTGGTTGCGGGTTGACCAGAGTGCAGCCGGGACCAAATAGGCAAATGATTTTCCTGTGCCGGTGCCGGCTTCGACCATGAAATGCTGCCCGTTATTGAACGCGTTCGCGACCATGCGCGCCATTTCGATCTGTTGCGAGCGGCTTTCGAACTGTGTGATGTATTTCGAAAACGTCCCGCCCGGTTCCAGATGGGCGGCTACCTCGTCTTCTTCGAGCTGTTCAAAAACCGGTTTGGGTTTAAGGGGAGGCTGCCCCAGTTCATCCAGATTTCCAAACAAAGCGCCGTAATCATCCTGGTGGGCTGCTCGAGCTTTTACCGGTTCCTGAATGCGTTGTTTTAATAATTGGTTGAAGAACCATTTACCCCCCCACGCTATGCCCTTGCCGTGGTCAGCAACCTCCCGGATAAGTTCCAGCGGCAGGTCACGTGCCATTTCAATAAACTGCATGAAAATGCTGTAGGTCATTCTGGCATCATCCAGCGCGCGGTGTGAGTGGAGTTCATCTGTTTTTACTTTTAATATCTCCACCAATGATCCCAGATTATAGCGGCTGGCGGTTGGCATCAGCACACTAGCCAGATCAAAAGAATCGATTTCCTCATTCGTCAGGATGAATTTATTGCTCTTCAAAAAAGACAGGTCAAATTGAATGTTATGTCCCAGCAGTGGTTCATCACCCAGGAAAGCGCAAAATTCATCGCGAATTTCATCGATCAACGGCGCACTGTGCACCATCTCATTTGTGATGGATGTGAGCTGCGTGATCTCCGGTGAAATGGGACGCTGCGGATTGATGAGGGTTTGGTAAGTCGCAAGAACCTTGTTTCCTTCGAATTTTACAGCCCCGATCTCAATGATCCTATCTCGTTGGGGATCCAATCCGGTTGTTTCGAGGTCGAAAGCGACAATGGGAGACATGCAAGAGATTATATCATCGAGGTTTCTCAAACAGGCATTTTCCCCGATGGAAAACAATCCTCACCGATTCGCATCACTTCTTTAAACTGATAGGCTGGAAAAGTTTTGGATTTCTTGAAAGGATTGGAAATCATAACAGCGATTAAACGAGAATAATACTTTCTCATTATCCAAGAATAGCAATTTTTTGCTATAGTGAAAATCACAATGTGCTCAAAATCATTACCACAGATCATGCATGACCATTCACAGGTAGATAATCAAAGTGCCAAAGATAAATTTCATCGTTTTGATGAATTTACCTGTACCTTCCGTGATATAAAACAGGAAATCGTTCAGGGCAAGGTCTGGAATGTTCCCAACTTGATCATGTTCTTAAGATTGGCTTTGGGTGTTTACTCGATCCGACATCTGAAAATCACTGCAACACCTAATCCGTTTCTTGTTATCCTGTTTGTACTGATGATGTTCCTGCTGGATATGCTGGATGGGATTCTGGCACGAAAGCACCATCAAGAAACACACTTTGGGAAGATCTTTGATCCACTGGTTGATAAATTCCTCATCATGTATGGCATTATAACTGTTTTCAATTTGCTGCAAGTCCCCACTTCGCTTTCCATCCCTTTTTATTCAACGCATATTATCATGGTTCTGGGATCATTATTTCTTATATTGACAAACCGCACTTTGCCGGCAGTGCGTTCCTACGGGGCTGTTTCCAATGTTCTGGCGGTGGTCTCTGCCGCGTTCTATTGGTTGGGGTCAACGAAATGGGGAAGAAGGATCATGGTCTTGGTCATTGCCAGCGGAATCGGATTGTTGATTGATTATGCCAAGCGGATCGATTGGAAGCGTAGATCAATTAAGAAAGAGATTTCCACCTCTGCAGATTACGATAAATAGAAAACAGAGGATGAATAAAAAAAGAGAGGGAAAAACAGATTCCCTCGGCTGAATACCCATCAACCTTTTCCCTTATTCTTCTAAAGAGACCTGCTTGTGTTTTTCCTTTCGGAACAGGATCCATCCGCATAATAACCAGGCTACTCCCGCGATCAGAGATGGAATGAGAATGAGCTTTGGGTTTACGCGAATGTTGACTTCCCCGGCCTGTTCGACCCTCACCCCCAGCTTGCCATCCTGGTCAATAAACGACGCGCCGCCGGAAGCGATTTTCAGAAATTGCGCGTCCTGTGCCGGAATGCCGCTAAAGACCAGCATTGCGCCGCCTTGTGTCTCGCTGACAGTTAGATCCAAAGAAGTGGGAGTAAAAGAGAGGATGGCAACCTGTGTCGGGTCATCAACCGCTACTGTGGAAATTTCAGGAGCATCGATTTTCAGGATAGGTAGAGTATCCTGCGGGGTTGCCAGCGCCACCCGCCACCACATTCCAAATGCCAGCAGCAGCGGCGCAACCAGCAGCACTTCCAGAATCCAGGGGGAGAATTTGCATTGAGAGACATGCGCTTCCTGCATATCTCTGCTGGAAACCTGCATGGTTCCCAGAAACCACAGGAGAACAGAAAACAGGATCATTCCAAGCAAGCCATGCTGCACATACCCATACAGTGTTCTGGCTTTGGCAAGGTAGCTTTCCATGGGAATATTTCCGGTATGCTCCATCAAACCCGCCAGCCAGCTCGCACCATACCCGGAATAGGCCAGACTGATCTGAACCTGCGCCCATGCCAGAACAGCCGGTTTCAAAGCCAAGGCTGTGATGCACAGCACCAGCAGGATGCCCGCCAGCCAATTCAATGTGCGCCGTTGCTTCGAAAGCCAGTGCGCAAAATGCCAAAAAAGAACAGAGAATTGCTCCCATCGGACACGGAACGTGAACCAAACCCGCTCAAAGAAGCCAGGCCAATCCGGCCAGCAAGCCGCCACCGCGAACGCAAAACCATAATAAGCCGGGATGACAAAGTGAAACGGGTATTTTTCCATACCTTCCAGGGCAGGCAGGCGCAGCAGTGCCGAGAAGTACGTGATCACTCTTTCATACAGACCGCCGAAAGAGAATATTAACAAAATAGCACTCGCGCAAGCCACCGCCAGGGCAGGTATTTTCGCCGCGCTGTCCTGTGCATTTTTCCCGCGCAGATGCAGGAACAGGAATGGCAGCAGCACTGCCAGCACGATCAGCACACCCCAGAATACCTCCCCATCCCAATACGGGACGCCATCGATATAGTCCTCAATGAAATATTCAATATCATCCATGCTGGACGGGGTGAAGAACGGCGGCACCAACCCCCACTGCAAAAATGCCCGGATGGAATACCCCGAAAAGAAGCGCTGTGAAAAAGTTGCGAAGGATTGGAAAGAAAGATAAAAACGTGGTAAGGCCAGCCCCACCGCAGCCAGGATCGCCAGCGGAATTGTCAGCAGATCCCCTCCATTCTTCCGGATAACGGAGATCCACAGCATATACAAAACGACAAAAAAAGCCAGCCAAATAAAAACATGCGAACCGCCCTGCAGCAGCACCAGCGCCAGCACCATCCCGCTGCCCAGGCTGCGCGTCACAATATCCTCGGACAGCAGGAAGAACAGCAGCCAGGGGAACAGGTACAGGTTAATCCAGGGCAGATACCCGATCGCGACGTGCTGGATGATGATGGGAGAGAGCAGGAAGAGCGCCGAGAAGATGCGGGTCTGTGCGCTTTGCCAGTGCAGTCGTTTTCCCAACGCCAGCACGCCCGTAAAGCCCAGCGCTCCGTTCAGCACCACCAGCAGTTTGAGAAAGACCGCCGGCGAGAACAGGAGCAGCAGCGGCAGAAATGAGGAGAACAGCATGGTCTCGGGATTGGCAGCGAAGAAGGTGCTCTGGTCCACCGCCGGATAGCCCGCTAACTGTGCGCTGTTCCATAAAAAGAGCGGGAACTGCCTGTATTCGAGCAGGCTGGTTTTGATATAAGCGCTGTACAGCACTTCCTTATCCCAATCATAAATACCGACGTTGGGATAAAAAAGGAAGATCAGCAGTGCCGTAAAAAATAGGCAGGCATAGCCGTGTTTTTGCAGAAATGGACATATTTTTTTCAAGAACACCTCATTTGATCCCGCACATCATTATAAAAGAAAAGCAGCCGGAGCGTATCCACTGCATGAAAAAATTCATGGGCCACAATTTCGATTTACAATTGGGAAAAAGATGTAATTTGCGTGGCATAAGTATTCCGCATTTTCAACCACTTCCCGCGGTACCCTCTTATGCTATGCTGGTAAAACAACACCATGAAAAAAATTACCATTATCCTCCTCATTAGCCTGCTGCTGGCCGCCTGCCAGCCAACGGATGGCGCGCAGTCTTCCCAGACCGCAGCAACCGCTTCTCCAAAGAAGACCGCTTCCCCAACCCGAACGCCAGCCAGCACCCCCACGGCGGTGGTTTTGAGCGCTGCGGAGAATCTGGTCATCCACTGCGGCGAGAACCTGCAGCTCCTCGGCAGCCTGCAGCAGGGGTTCACCCTCACGCTCTTCAAAGCCAATGGTCTGGAATATTACTCCGGCAGTTCTTTCATTAAAGGAACCCTGGCAGGCGACATTCGTGTTTCGTCCGAAATCAAAGGCACCAACTTGCGTCTGCAAAACAACGCGCTCACGAAGAGCAGCGTGTGTTTCATAGGCTTTCAAAACGAAGAGGAATTTCTGGGGGTGATGCTGCCGGTGGCGCGCCTGTTGAACGAGCGCAGCCTGACCGAACAGTTTGAAGGCAGCTTCCTCATCCGGGCAAACGGCGCGGAATTTGGCATGGAATGGTTGACCTATCGCGTCACTTCCAACTCAAAGAAAAGCTGTATTTTATATAAGATCATCAAGAATCCCTACCCCTGCAGCCAGGATTGCGCTGCCATTGAGATCGAGCCCGGCTGCGAGTGCTTTTGCGCCAACTTCCTCTATTATGATGAGAACTGCATCCCCACTGAGATCAATCCCAACTGCATATGTGTCTGCCGTGGAGAAGAACCCGCTCCCTTGCTCACGACGGGAGAATAGAAAAGTGAAACGATTAAAAGCGGAATTCACATCCCGCCTTTTCCTTTGGCGCGTATGGAAACACTCCATGCACAGAAAACAAACTCCCTCTGTTTTCGTAAAAACGAAAATAGGGGGAGTTAGAGGGGGCAGTTTAGAGCCGTATCCTATTGCGCATAAACCCAGGTCTCAAAATCCTCCTGCAGATCACAACCGCAGGCTTCCTCTGCCAACGCTCTGAATTCTTCGGTGGTGAGGATGCCCCATTCATATTTCTCAAAGAGCGTTTTCAAGAAATCGAAGAACACCGCATCGCCCATTTTTTCACGCAGGCTCTGAATGAAAAGGGGCGCGCGCCCGTAAATGATAGCACTGTATTCCGCCTCATCGTAATCCCGCACCGGCAGGCCGATCGGGATGGCTGCATGACCGGCGCGATTCCAGCGAGCTTCCCAGGAATCCTGGTAGCTCTGTGCAGCGGTGATCCCATAGGTATCTTCGTAGTAAAGGGAGGCCAGGTATTGAGCCATGCCCTCATCGATCCAGGGCTCGTCGATCTGGTCATTCATGACCAGGTTGAAGAACCATTCATGCCCCACTTCATGCGCGGTCGCAGATTCCAGAATGGTCAAAGCCGGCATGCCGGAGTAATTCTGCGAGGCATCGTAATACTGTATCCCCATGGCTACGATGCCGGAGTATTCCATCCCGCCCGCCTGCATGGGCGTGCTCACCAGATCCAGCTCGGTGTACGGATAAGTTCCAAAGCATTCATTGAAAGATTTCAAAGCATTCACACCAACCTGCAGCGCGAATTCTCCACCCTCTTCATATTCCGATGGATAGTAACTGGTAACGAGCGTCTCACCGACCTGTTCGCTCACCACTCTATAATTTGTGCTGGCAGCCAGATAAAAATCGCGCACCGGACCGGCAAGCACGGTCTGGGTTTTCATGCCGCCCTTTTCCTGCTCTTCCACCACCACACCCGAAGATGCGATCACCAGATCTGCCGGCGCCTGAATAGTCACGCTAAAAAAAGCAGGGTCCGCGTAGATCATATCGCCATTGAGCGCGGGGATCTCCACATTCCAGCCCTCGTCATCGTAAACCGGAATGATGGCATATACCTGATCGAGTGCCAGCACTCCATCCATATAGCTGAACAGGCCGTAATTACCGCCAAAATCGGTGGGGATCTGTACCGTGTACGTCAGATCAAGGATAACGCTTTCGCCGGGCTGCAGGGCTGCTGGCAGATCCACACGCAGGGCAGTATTTTCATATTCGATATTGATGGGGCTTTCCTCCTCCGCCACTAGCAGTTTAGAAACCACCATGGTATCCCCGGCATTGTTGGGGAACATGCGCAGGTAGATCTCTTCCAGCACCACATCCTCATTGTTCCAGTAGGTGATCTGTTCCTGCCCTTCGACCTCGGCGTACGGTTCAGTCAAGGTCAGTTGCAGTTCATATCGGGTAGCTGTGGGAAACTGCTGCGGGGTATCCTGCTCGGCTTCGATCAATCCCTGGCTAAAAATAGCCAGCTCATCCGTTGCAGCGAGATTGCTTGATTGAGCTTGCTGTGCTCCCGTACAGGCAGTTACCAGCAGCCCGATCAGCAGGAAAGAGAGCAATATGCGATTGGTGTCTTTCATCTCTTCCTCCTCGAAAATTTCTATGTTTAACATTGTACCCATTCTCCTCCTTTTCTCGATTGGACAATCGACGGATTCACAGACACTAGACGGATGATACTTACCGCATTCGATAATCAAACTATAATTGGAACAATGAAATTAAAAAATACGATCTTGCTCCTCTTTTCCAGCTTTCTTTTCTTATCATCCTGCCGCTCCCCGCTGGAACTGGTTACTTACGAAGAATCCATCCAACTGACACAAACCCCCACCCTGCCGGCTGCCACGCCGCTGGCTGCCGAATCAATCAGTACACCTGTTGTTGAGCATAAGATCGACCTGTGGACAGCGGATACCCCCATGCTGCGCGGTGTGAATGTGTGGCAGGCGCTCGTTATTCCAGAGGTGGATGATACTTCCAAAGGCAGCGGTAGAGTTGGTCCGCCCTTTACCCAGGAAGATTTTGACCTGCTGGCATCCCTGGGTGCCAATTACGTGGTCATCTCCGCTCCGGGGCTGTTCACCGAGAATCCACCCTATCAGGTCGATCCGGAAGTGCAGCGCAATCTGGATATCCTGTTGGAGATGATTGCCAACGCAGATATGTTCGCCACCATCGCCTTCCGCACGGGTCCCGGGAAAGCTGAATGGAGTCTATGCTGCTCAGATACAGCGTATTATGCCGATTATTTCAACGATATGGTTTGGAGCGATCCCGAAGCGCAGGCAGCCTGGGCAGAAATGTGGCAGTACACGGCAGAACGCTACCGCGATAATCCGGCGGTGGTGGGATACAAATTGATGGTCGAACCCAATGCTGCCGATGTGTTGTACGGCATCGATTCCCCCAAAGAATTCTTTCGCACCTACGGCGGTACGCTGTCTGATTGGGTTACCTTTTACCCGCAGATCGTAAACGCCATCCGCGCGGTGGATACGGAAACACCCATCCTGGTCGGCGCGGACGGATACAGCAGCGTAGCCTGGCTGCCTTCCCTTACCCCCGTTGACGCCGAGAATATGGTGTACGTTGCACACCAGTATATGCCCTATGATACCTACACGCACCAGAACAAGCGCGGGAAAAACAGCTACCCGGATACGTTTGATATCGATGATGATGGCAAATCAGAAACCTTCGATAAGAATTACCTCTCCACTCTTTTACAACCTGTTCGCCAATATGCAAAGAAATATGATGTGTCCGTAGCGATTGATGAATTCGGGGTCAAACGCTGGGTGCCCGGTGCGGCCGATTACCTTTACGACCTGCTGGATCTTTTCGAAAACGAAGGTTGGAATTACGCTATCTGGGAATGGTCCACCGGCTATGAACCATTTGGACTGGAAGTGGATGATTTCAACTATAAATTAGGCACTGATCCGGCGAATAAAACAATCCTGCTGGATAATCCGATCTTGAACGTATTGCGGGCTTACTGGAGCAGGAACAGCATACGTCCTTCCAATGCCCCCTGGTAATCCATTGCTCCATCCCATTAACAGAAAACCGCCCAGGCTAACTGAGCGGTTTTCTTTTTGTTCGCTGCGGCATCCTTTTAGAGGATCGTGAGGAGGGATGCCGCAGCTTTTGGTTTAGCATAACGCATGATGGACATCACCTCCTCTTCCTTAGGATAGCTCTAGAAAAGGGTCTTGCTTCCCTTCCATTGTACCCGATTTTTTATGGAATGGCGTGTGTGATACGCCAGGAGTTCCCTTCCTGCACACGCTGTGACGAAGTTCCCACCACCTCAAACCAGGTGTTGCCCGGTTTGAATGGGAAGGCATTGCCATCCGCATCCACCAATGTAAGCATGGAGCTGGTTGTCTCACGCTTCCAGTACACCGGGAAGATCTGCCCATCCCGTGCGATCAAGGCATCCCCTGTGCCAACCATTTTCACTTCCATGACTTCTTCGGTCGCATTTTTGACATAGTAGCTGTACGGCACGAAAAGAATGACCACATTATCAGCGCTGATCGCTTCACCGGTCGCCTGATCGGTCAACAGCGCGTAGTTTTCTTCTGCAGCCGATGCAGCATTGGATTGGTCGACTGAACGCAGATACTTGCCGGTACTGCTGTCGTAATCCCAGCGGTTATAGATTGCATTGGAAAAGTGGATTGTCACCTGCGTGGCAGAAGATCCGCTCACATCCAGCGTCTTGCGGAAGAACATGCCGCTCAGGTCCTGCTGGCTATTATCGATCCCAACTTTTGTAAGTGCTGCAGGGAGCTGGGTAAGGTTGGCAAAGAGCATATTCTCACCATTCACCGCTTGCCGATACAGAGCCGGGTAGGTTGAACTGCCTTCCACTACCAGGCGCGAACTGATATCGCTGTTCCACATACGGCTGTATACAGCCGAATATGCGCTCCCAAACAGGAAGACTGCTTTATAACTTTGCACAACATGGATATCAAAGAAACGCGCGGAACGCACCGGTCCGACCTTCTCAGGAGCCATCCCGTGATACAGAGCCACAAAGCGCGTGCTGCCAAATTCTGTGTAATACTCGTAAACAAGATCTGCCGCGTTCAATCCCCATTGCGGGCGGTGTTCACGGGGCAGGTTCTCAATTTTCACCGCAACCACACGTTCGGCCAGGGACTGCGCATCTGCCACTTCCAATCCGGTGAGAGGGTTGACATTCGTTGGGAAATCAACCGGTCCAATACCCTCCGGAGGATAATCGGGCGTGACCGTGAAGGTCGGTCCCGGAGTGTTGGTTGGAGCTGGCTCTGTAGCGGTTAAAGTTGGTGCTTCCTTGACCGTCGATGCTGCGCCCGAAGAACAGGCAGCCAGCAGCACCACCAGCAATAAGACAATTAGTGTGTACTTTTTCATTTTGTCTCCAATGTTCCTAGCATTTTACTCTAGAAACTGGATGCTTGCATCTGTCCAAAGTATCATCTATAATCTTCGTTTCAAAGTAAAGCCATGAAATTGAAACCTTCTTTCTGGCAAATTGCTACGGCCATCCTTTTTCTAGGCGCGCTTGGCGCAGGTTTCGTGCTATCTCCCAGCGGTTTACACGAAAAGATCCACTGGATTGGCTCATCCGTTTGTCACCAGCTCCCTGCGCATTCTTTTCAACTGAATGGGCAGCAATTCCCATTGTGCAGCCGCTGTACTGGAACCTATTTATCCGCGTTGATCGGATTAGTCTTTTTTAGCACAAAAGGGAAAAGAGCTGCCATTCCACGCAGGGGCATTTCCGCTGTCTTTCTCTTTTTCTTCCTGTTCTGGGCAGTCGATGGTATCAATTCATTTTTCGATGAGGTGCTCAACCGGCAGCTTCTGTACGAACCATCCAATCTCATTCGCTTTTTAAGTGGGATCGGGATGGGCATGGTCTTTGCTCTGATCATCATAACCATTGTCAATATGGTGTTTTGGAAAGATAAAAATGAGAAGGCGCTCTTGAATGATTGGCGCGAATTTGGCTTTCTGTTGTTGTTCGAGAGCCTTCTGCTCCTGTTTCCACTCAATCACAGCCTGTTCCTTTTTAACCTGGCCGGATTCATCAGCACCACGACCGTGGTAATTCTGATCGGTTTGCTGTACGCCATCCTGTTCGTGATCGTGGTGCACAAAGAAGCCGCATTTGAAAAACCAAAGGATGCATTCATTCCGCTTCTGTTGGGGCTCGGCACAGCCATTTTGCAGATCATCCTCATGGCAAATTTGAGAATGCAGGTTACCAATTTTTCAATCTTTCCGTTATGATTAATAAAATAGAGGAGAAGTATTCATGGGTGCTTTATTAGAGGTCTTTTCCGGTTTTGGATTATCCGCCAGCGCGGGCCTGAACGCCTATATTCCATTATTGGTAACTGCCCTGCTGGCAAAGTTCACCAACCTCATTCAATTAGACGAACCCTGGGATGCGCTCACCAGCGGGTGGATCATCGGTTTATTGATTGTATTAACCATGATTGAGTTCTTTCTGGATAAAGTTCCGGCGGTTAATCATTTCAATGATGTGGTCCAGAGCCTGGTGCGCCCGACGGCAGGAGCCATTGTATTTGCTGCCAGTGCCAACGTTATCACCGACATTCATCCTGTGCTTGCTCTGGCACTTGGATTGCTGATAGCCGGGAGCGTCAACCTGGTCAAAACGGCTGCCGTGCGACCGGCGGTTTCGGCTACAACTGCCGGAGTAGGGAACGTTCCGGTCAGTTTTATGGAAGATGCTACCTCAACCGGAGTGTCTATCCTTTCTATCGTTGTGCCGATCGCTGCCGCCGGTATTTTCATCTTTTTCATCATATGGGCAATCTGGCGCTATGTGATCCGACCGCTTACCAATGGATAATCCGCTACAGCAATTTTAAAAGGTCCGGGATTCCGGTTTCTTTGAAAATCGCCTGCAATTCAGCCAGACCTTCCAGCGCCAGGCGTCTTTCGTGCCCGTTAATTCGGAGTGCGCGAAATTCGTCCCGATCGAGGATGCACTGCCTGCCATCCGGATAAACCAGCAGATCCAGAGCCAGATCATCGAATTCAATCCGGCCATCCCGGAAAAGCATAGGGCGGCAGATATTGCAGTACCAGGCTTTGATCTGTTCGGATCGACCGGCATGTACTTGATAGATATTGAACCATTTATTATAAAGATAGCATTCATGGAACAGGTCGCCCTTTACAAAAGTCATCTTCTGTTCCGTTACTTGCGGTAATCCAAAGACCGCCGAGACCAGCAGACCTTTCTTGGTATGCCGGCAAATCTCGCCCTCATATTGAAAAACAGGCTCGCCAAGTTCATTTCTTTTAACGATTGTTATTCTCTTATTCATGGACAGGGTACGGCAGTAGGCTGGACTGAGGGATCTTCAGGGTAATTTTCTGCCCCAATTCCCTTCGCATCGTATCACAAAAGAGGAAGTTGGCATCATTTTCCATGTGCAGAGTCAGGCGATATCCATCACCGCGGAATTGGGAGTCTTTGACCACGCCGCTGATTACATTCCAACTTTTGGCTTCCTTCACAGGTTGTATTTTTTCCGGTTTAATAACCAGAATCAGATCATCATTCTTTTTTAATTTACCCCGCGTCTTTTCTGGCAGAGAGAATTCTCCCAGGCTGGTGGATACCAGCAGCGGATCCAGTCCGGTTACTCTTCCGGGAACTTGATTGGAAAAACCGAGGAATCCGGCAATCCATAAGGAAGCCGGGGCAGTATAAATTTCTTCTGGTGCACCCATTTGCAAAATCCTTCCAAAATTCAACACCGCCACGCTATCACCCACCGTGAAAGCTTCTTCTTGATCATGGGTCACATAGATGGTCGGTACCTGCAGGTCGTTGAGAATCTCATGCAGTTCCTGCCCCAATTCATCACGCAGAGCTTTATCCAGTGCTCCAAGAGGTTCATCCAGCATGAGCAGATCAGGATTGGGAGCAATGGTGCGCGCCAGCGCTACCCGCTGCTTTTCTCCACCTGATAGATCAACCACGCGGCGATCGGCAAATTTTTCCATTTTGACAATCTGCAGCGTTTGCGCAACCCGTTCTTGAATGATCTCCTTCTTCCATGCCCGCATGCGCGGCCCAAAAGCGATATTTTCCGCCACGCTCATATGGGGGAAGAGAGCATAATCCTGGAACATCAATCCGAAATTGCGTTTTTCCACCGGCAGGTTCGAAATATCCTTTCCACGCCACAAAATACTGCCCGCATCCGCGCTCTCCAATCCGGCGATGATGCGCAGCAAAGTACTTTTTCCGCTGCCGGAAGGACCAAGCAAACACAACGTTTCTTTTTCGTGCAGGTCAAAGTCGATCCCGCCCAACAAGGGGATCCCCTCATAATCCTTTTTTACAGCGCGAATAGACAAATAGGGATTCTTCATGATTTTCTATCCTTCAACAGGAAGCGCTCCATCAAGATCATGGAAAGCGCACATACTACCAGCAGAATGCATGCCATCGCCATCGCCTGCCCGTAATTTAAAGCACCCGGTAGATTGAGATAGCGGTATATGGCCACCGGCATGGTTGGATACTCCGGGCGGGTGAGAAAAGAGGTTGCGCCAAACTCACCTAATGAGAGAATGAAAGCATAGAGAGCGCCCACCAGCAGGGAGTGGCGGATGAGAGGAAGGTCAATCTTCTGCAGTATTCTCCATGAGGAAGCCCCCAGGTTTCCGGCGGCGGCTCGTAGATTTTCAGGGATTGCCGAGAATGCCGGGTACAGGGTGTTGATGACTACCGGCAGGGCAACCAGCGCGTGCGCAATTGGGATGAGAACTTGCGGAAATTGCTGAAAAAATGCCAGGCGGGTGAATGCCAGCAGAAATCCCAATCCCAGAGTTACAGAGGAAGTTCCCAATGGCAGGATCACCAAAGTGCGCAGTGTTTTTACTTTTCGGAAATGGAGTAGCCCATACGCAGAAATGATACCCATGACACCTGCAATGACTGTGGTTAACAGCGCAAAAAAAATGGAATTCTTCAGAGCTTCAAAGGGAGGTATATAAAAGAGAGAATCCCGGGTATTTTGAAAAAGTTCTTTGTAGAAATCAAGCGTGAACTTTGCAGTAAACGAGCCGAGAGCTGTGCTATCCGCTTCCACTGTGACCACTGAGCGGAATAACAGACTGAGTTCCGGCAGCACAAAGAAGAGAAGCAGAAAAACCAGCAGTATACCCAGTAAGATCTTCTGGCTTCGATTCGACGGTCGGTGCAGGCGCTCGTTCTTGATATCCGGTAAGAACGTCACCATGCCGGTATGGGCATCGCGCAGCAAGAACCAGGAAATCAAGAAAGTCATCAATAATTGCACTACACTCAAGATACCCGCCAGGGGAAGATTGAACATCTGGGTGGTTTGCAGATAGATCTCCACTTCCAGAGTTGTAAACGCGGGCCCACCCAACAACAAGATGACTCCAAAGCTGGTGAAATCAAACAAGAACACCATCAACAAGGCGGAAATGATGGATTGTTTCAAGAGAGGAAGCGTAATCAGCCAGAAGCGCTGCCAGGCAGTCGCACCCAGAACACTGGCGGCTTGTTCCTGCTCTATTTCTAGCTGAGCCCAGGCTGCGCCCACCACCCGCACGAACACGGATGTATTGTAAAAAACATGCGCCAGCAGAATGATGCCCAGGGTATTCATAATTTGAATTGGAGGACTTTCTAGATTAAATAGGTGCATCAGCAGTAAATTCAACCATCCATTGGAGCCCAGCAGGCTGTTGAATGCAGCCGCAACAACCACAGTGGGCAGGATGAACGGCAGGGTAACCACTGTGCGGAAGAATCCTTTGCCTTTGAATTCCAAGTGTGAAAACACGTACGCGATCGGGAAACCTACCAGTACCGTCAGGATAACAGAAAGTCCCGCCTGGTAAATTGTAAAAACCAGCGGTTTGCCAATTTTGGTTAACAGATCATTATTGAGAAATGCTCCCTGAATCCCCTGGATCGCCTTTTGAAAAACAACACCAAGCGGCAGCACGTAAAAAACTGCAAGAAACAAAACGGGTATGAGCCCGAGCAAAATGAAAACCTGCCGCCTGGTGAACCTCATCAACGAATCCTTACTTTAATACCATTTCCTGCCAGGCTTCAATCCAGGTTTCTCGCGACGCATTGATTTCTTCATACGACAGCCTCGCAGGGGCATCCGGCATCTGGATATACTTTACAAATTCTTCGGGAAGCTGTGCATTGCTGTTCACCGGCAGGACGAACATGTTCATGGGAATATCCTCCTGGAAGGGGACGCTCAGCATGTAATCAACGAACTTTTCAGCCAGGTCGCGGTTGGGAGTATTCTTGATGATGCCCACAAACTCAATCTGCCGAAAGCAGGTATTTTCACCAATGATCGACGCAGTGGGAGCTTCATCCAAGGGTTCGGTCGCATAGATCACCTCTGCTGCCGGGCTGGTGGCATAGGATACCACCATGGGTTGAGGACCTTTCCCGGATGAAGCGGAGAAGTTTGTATAATAAGCAGTACCCCAGTCATTCACCACCACAAGCCCGTTATCCTTTAGCTGCTGCCAGTAGGTCAGGTAGCCATCTTCTCCATATTGTGCAATGGTTGCCAGCAGGAAAGCCAGACCGGGGGAAGAAACCGCCGGGTTTTCCACGACCAATAATCCCTCATATTCAGGTTTCAACAGATCATCCAGGCTCTGTGGAACAGCCAGATTATTGGCTGCGAAATAGGCTTTGTCATAATTGATACAGACATCGCCATAATCCACCGGCAGTGCGCGATTCTGATCGTCCAATTTGAATTGGTCCGGTATATCCGTCAGCAGGGGAGAAGCGTAGGTTTCAAAAATATCCTCATCCAACGCTCTGGAAAGGAACGTGTTATCCACTCCATAATACACATCCCCCAGGGGCGCATCTTTGGTAAGAATGACCTTGTTCAGAGAGCTGCCGGTATCTCCGCTTAAAACGAAACTGACTTTTACATTATTTTCCTCTTCAAATTGACTGATCACATCTTCACTGATGGCAAAGGAATCATGTGTCAGAATAGTCAAGGTGCGAGATCCTTCGGTTGTTGAAGATTCCTTCTGGCAAGCGCTCAGGATAAAAAGCACCAGCATTAAACCTGCCAACATTGTTCTTAAAACTTGTTTTTTCATCTTTCTCCTTTACACACTTTTCCGGGTATGGATGCAGAGAGCGATCCCACTGGAAATGGAAACTGCTGCTTGGGCGGCGGTCATGACATTGCTGATACCGCACGTTTTGAATTGCATGAGTGTCTCATGCTGCAGGGGATATTTTAATTTTTCCGTTTGTACTCCCTCACAATCCCCCTGCAGCGGGATGAGAGAGACAATATCCCCCGGATTCCCCAGAATCTCATGCTTCCCTCGCACGAGGCAGACCTCTTCGACTCCATCATCAAAGGTGATGTTGCATTTATGAAAATCAGGATGCAGCATGAGAAAAAGATTCGCCATGGTTTGGTCAAGCCTCCCACCCAGCCCTGCCACGATCAAGATTTCCCTGTAACCCCGTTCCATGGCTGCTCGAATTGCAAGCTCCAGATCGGTCTCGTCTTTATCCTGGTCAAAACGGATAATCTCGGTTTGCTGGAATTCGGCAATATCAAGATCGGAAGCAGAGATGGAGTCCAGGTCACCGATGACAAGCGACGGCTTCAATTTCAAGCGATGGATATGCTTCAATCCGCCATCTGCAGCCATGATAAAATCGCGCGATTGCAGGCAGGGAAGGATAAGTGCATAATCCCTCACAACCCCATTGGCAAAGATCACTGCTCTATTCATAAAAAAATCCCTCGATTGGCGAGGGAGATATCGTTTCAGTTTATTCTCCCTCCGCCGGCATTAACCGGATCAGGTTTTACGGGTCGAAGATTTTACTCTTCCTCTCAGCCGCTTACAGGCTCCCCGGATCTGTTCCTTTTATTGATTGATTCTAAGTATAGGCAACTTGTGTTGTTCTGTCAAATCAATTTTCAATCATATCTTTTTACTGAGACCAAAAGATCGATTTTCCCGGATTTCTGTTCCTGAAGCCCGGCCTTCTGCTCGACTTGAAATACATGGCGGCTGTCCATCCATTCCAGTAGACTTTCCAGCATTCCTATAAAGAATTGCTGGTCACCCACCTGCAGGAGAGTTCCTTTGGGAAGACAGAGTTTGCCTTTCAACAACCAGGTGTTATCTTGCACAACCCGCTCCATCCGGAGACTGGTGAAAGCCTGCTCATTCAGTTCATCCAGGAAATCCTGCAATGTCCCGCCGATCTTTTCAGCAAATGGCAGCAGGCGATTCTCGATCAGCCCGCATTTCACAAGCACAGGGATGGCATCTTTATAACCATTAAATGCCAATCGACCGGCTGAACGAGCAATTCCTTCAGACCCCAGTTTTCCATATTTTTTCCGGAAGGCCTCATCAAAAAATACAAAGAAAACCGGATCAAGCGGTTTGTTGAGGGAGTTTTTTCTTTTTTCAAGGATAAACGGGGGAGTTTCAGCACCAAGAATTTCACACAGTAAGTCATTCCCCAGAACTTCCAGATATCCCTGAAAAAAACCCTGCTGCAGAACCAATTCCATGGATCGATGTTCCTTTTAATTGATCTCTTAAAAATAGCTTTCTGAATTATAACAATAATCTTCCCATGGATTTTGCGGTTAAAATCAGGATAGGATGGAGAAGGATGCCTACCATAAAAAACCTGCTGCATAACCATGATGCCGATGTACAGCGCATCATCCTCACCAGATGGGGCTTCGATCTGCCTGGAGAAATAACCACTCAGAATTTGAAAATCTTCGCTGCTGCAGCTGTCAAATGCGGAGCCATCCTTGAAATTATCCAGACCCTTCCGAAAGCTGCAAAGGCATGTCTTCAAGACTTGATGATCAGCGGCGGGAAGATGCCCTGGTCACAATTCAGCCGTATCTATGGAGATATCCGTGTGATGGGCGCTGCTAAACGAGAAAGAGTCCATCCTGACCGTGAACCGGCAAATCCAAGTGAGCTATTGTGGTACAGCGGTTTGATAGGAAAAGCTTTTTTTAACACCAAACCAGAACCGCTAGAATATGCATATATTCCCGAAGAGATCTGCGCCCTGCTCCATGAACTCGAAAGGAATGGTCAGCAAAGAATAGGAAAAGAACTCATCCTGCCAAAAGGTGCCGGCATCAAACGAGCGCACGATTCCATCCTGGATGATATCTGCACCATCCTGGCAGGTTTGCGATTGGGAATGGATATCAACGCCATCCAGCCTATGCGCGGGTCATTGGCTCCCTGCGAGGTGCTGCAGCTCGTGATCTCGCTGAATCTGTTCAATAGCAAAACAGGGCTGGATTTGGATGCGGTGCAGGAACATCTGACCAAACCACGTATAGAAGCGTATTATGATGTGCTGCAAAATTGGCTGCAGAGTCAGATCTTTCCGGAGATCCTGCTCATGCCTGACCTGGATTTTGAAGGAAATTTGAGGATCAATTTTTCCACTATCCGTCAGCGTATTCTGGCTATCCTGGAAACCATCCCTTCTGGCACCTGGTGGGATCTGGCAGCTGTCATCAACGACATAAAAATCACTCAACCGGAATTCCTGCGGGTGGCAGGCGAAATGGATGCCTGGTTTGTGAAAGACCGCCGGACTGATGCGATTCTGCGTGGTTATGAGCATTGGGATGAAGTAGAAGGTGCATTCATCACTTTCTTTATTTCCACCATTCTGCACGGACTGGGACTTTGTGATCTGGCAGTAGACAGGAAGAGCGGGACCATTCTGGGTTTCCGCTGGGCTGAAGGAAAAAAATTCCTTAACGAAAAACCACTCATTTCTGAAGAAGAAGCTGCCGGTGCATTCTATACTCTGGCACAGGGGAATCTGTTTATCAGCCCTGCTTGTTCCAGATCATTACGCTACCAGATTTCCCGGTTCTGCGAATGGAAAGGGATGAGGAGAGGGGAATACCAGTACCAGGTAACACCGGATTCATTGCAGAAAGCCAGCCAGCAGGAGCTGCAGGTTAGCCAGTTCATCGGTCTATTAAAAAAGCACCAGACCCAGGAAACTTCTCCTGGCCTGCTGAACGCGCTCCAGCGGTTTGAAGAAGGCAGAGGATTTGCAAAAATCAATACTTCTATTTTACTGCGTATTAAAGATGAGGCGGTGATGAGAAAAATCAAACAATCTGATGTAAAAAAATACATCCTTGAAGAAATCAACCCGACCACACTCAGTATTGATAAAAAAGGAATAGAACATTTTCAGGCAAAACTTACTGAGTTAGGTTACTTGTGCCAAATTGACAGGGGAGTATAATTTTTTATGAAACCGGGCTTTGCCGGCCCGAAAAATCGAGGTGAACATGGCAAATAGATTTGAATGGATTCAGAAAGAACTGAAGAATCTTAAAAGCAATGGGTTATATAACAATATCCGTACAGTTGGTTCCGCACAGGGAGCCTGGCTAACTGTAGATGGCAGGCAGGTATTGAACTTTTGCTCAAACAACTATCTGGGATTGGCAAACCATCCCCGTCTGATAGCATACGCAAAAAAGATCCTGGATGAATATGGGATTGGTCCGGGAGCGGTGCGCACTATTGCAGGTACCATGGCAATCCATCGCGAGCTGGAAAAAAGAGTGGCGGCTTTTAAACATTCCGATGCAGCCATCTCCTTTCAATCCGGTTTTGTCGCCAATCTTGCTACCATCGCGGCGCTGGTTGGAAAAGAAGATGCAATTTTCTCGGATGAACTGAATCATGCCAGCATTATTGATGGATGCCGTTTATCCGGGGCGCGTATTATCCGCTATAACCATTGTGATCCCCTGCATTTGGAACAGGTTATCAAGGAAAACGAAGGCAGTTATCGGCGGGCTTTGATTGTGACGGATGGTGTGTTCAGTATGGACGGGGATATTGCTCCCCTGGATCGCCTGTACGAAATCGCAAACGCCTATGACATACTACTGATGGTAGATGATGCTCACGGTGAAGGTGTGCTCGGTAAGGGCGGACGTGGTATTGTAGATCACTTCAATCTGCACGGTAAAGTGGATATTGAAGTGGGAACCTTCTCAAAGGCCTTTGGTGTGGTCGGTGGTGTGGTTTCAGGAAATGCCGACGTGGTTGAATGGTTGACTCAGCGCGGCAGACCGTTCTTATTCTCCAGCGCTGTCACCCCTCCCGATGTAGCTGCCTGTATTGCCGCAATTGACCTGCTGGAAGAATCCACCGCACTCGTCGATATGCTGTGGTCCAATGGAGCGTATTTCAAGAAAGAAATGAACAGCATGGGTTTTGATACCGGCAAGAGCCAGACTCCCATTACGCCCGTCATGCTGGGCGAGGCACAGCTCGCTCAGGATTTCAGCAAGCGGTTATTTGAACGCGGTATTTTTGCCACTTCCATCGGATACCCGACGGTTCCCCAGGGCAAAGCCCGCATCCGCGTTATGATCTCTGCGGCGCACAGCAAGGATGATCTGGATAAAGGTCTTGCGGAATTTAAAACAGTGGGAAAAGAGCTGGGTGTAATCTAAAGAACAGCTTATCTATGAACTCCCCCCCTGCATTATTTGCAAAAATGGGGGAGTTTGTTTATTTGCAGGGAGCATTTTCACAGGCGCTAAATGAAAGGCGGGGATTGAATCCCACCCTACAGGGATAGAAAAAGGTGGGGGGTGAATCCCGCCTTGAAAAAGGCACATTTCCACACGAGCCGAAAATCACACAACATAGGATATCTTTCCGCATACACTAAAAACAAAATAATGCAATAATTATTTTATGCCAAATTACCACCGATATTACATTCCAGATTCATATATCTTTATAACAGTTGTAACAAAAAACCGCTTTCCATATTTTAATAATCCTGAAAGTATTAATCTCTATTTCACAACGCTCGAAAAGGTAAAATCGCTATACGCATTTGAACTCTGTGCATTTGTTCTTCTTCCAGATCATTTTCATTGGATCATTAAAATGCAAGATGAGGATAGTAATTTTTCACAGGCAATACATAGTTTTAAAAGAAACTATACCTTGAACTATAAATCTACGTTTGGTATATCAAATCCATTTTCATTGTGGCAGAAGAGATTTTGGGATCATATTATCCGTGACGAAACGGATATGAAAAAGCACTTTGATTACATTCATTGGAATCCGGTAAAACATGGCTTGTCAAATGATCCCAGAGAGTATGAATTCTCGAGTTTCCATGATTTTGTATTGCAAGGAATCTACCCAGAAAATTTGGGGGAGAGTGGAGTACCAATTTCAATTAAGAATATTGATTGCGAATGATTGTATTTTTTATAGGGCACGTTTCCATACGTGCCAAAGAAAAAGGCGGGGTGTGAATCCCGCCCTCCAAAAGGGCTCCCCCATTTTCGTTTTTCGCGAAAACAGGGGGAGTTCGTTTAGCGTTCAAGGCTTGTATCCTTGCGCGCCGTTGATAAAATTAGTGGCGGGATTGGAATCCCGCCTTACAGTTTTGAATATTCTTATTTCTCCTCATCTACAGCATGACCATCTAATATTTTTATCCGGTTGGATTTCTCAGATTCTTTCCTCTTCTGCAGAACGTGAGAATGTTCCTCTACCAATTCCTGCGGACAGAGTGAAATGAACAGCTGCATGGCGCCCATGATCAGAGCAGCATCATCGATCGGTCCGATCACCAGGTCAAACGGCACGACCAGATATACCAGAGCTGCCAGTGGAATCAGTTTCAAATAAACGGCGACCCGTTTATCAAGGATCAGCAGTACCGTCAACCGAAACTTGAAAATAATATCCGTAAAAAAATTTATGTTTCGCATTCTACCTATCCTTTTCCTTTTTTGAACAATTTTTTCCGTTTCCAGCGAATATAAGGAGCGGCTATCTTTCTCAACCAAAATTTCCACACAATAGGTGCAACCCTGGAACCACCATCCCGATAATGCACGCGCAGCATTTCAGGCCAGCAACGCTCATCCGCAGCAATGGTTTTCGCATCCTGATGCAGCCGGAAATTAGCCCACAAACGCGGGTAGTAGATGATCGGACCAACCTGTGCCAGGCGCACCCACAGATCATAATCCATGGCAAAATAGAAAGATTGATCCAGCGGTGCGACTGCTTCCCATCCAGCCGCAGTGAAAAAGGAGGCTTGCTGTGGGATGTGCACATACCCGCGGCGCAGCCGGCGCAGATCCGTTTGCGCGGCCGGAAAATCGCCGATCACCGTTCCATTTTCGTCAATATAGTGTGCATCTCCATACACCAGCACCACCTGGGGATTGCGCTGCAAGAATTCTACCGCTTCCCGAATCGCTCCTGGCTGATAGGTA
>LDZU01009886.1_pt1 | contig 32489 bp, 24 predicted proteins | sample 615531 | NCBI WGS metagenome assembly LDZU01 (sample SAMN03408293, study PRJNA278302) | terrestrial metagenome | isolation source: oil reservoir sample SB2 | place: USA: Alaska, North Slope, Schrader Bluff formation | collected 2011-09 | reverse complement strand
TTTTTTTGAGCCGCTTTTTATGGAGCTGTCGGATAAGAGCCCGCAAACCCCGGAATCCTTTGAACAAACGGATATGGTAATTGTTACCCACAAAGACTTTTTACCGGCAGCGGAGCGACTGAAAGAATACCGGGAAACCCATCCTTCGCACCCACTCTCTGTCGATATTTATACAATGGAAGACATTTACGCCTGGTACAGCGGCGGGAACCAGGATCCCCATGCGATCCGGAACCTGCTCTATGACATGACTCAAAGAGCCCCCCAGCCGTCTCCCTTTTATTTGGTCCTTTTGGGAGATGGGGATTACGATTACCGGAATATTTCGGGGAAATCCAAAATATTCGTGCCCCAATATGAAATATCCGCCGGTTCAATCATTCATACCCGGAATACGGATGACCCCTTTGTCTATCTGAGCAGTGTATCCGATGAAAGTCCTGACATGGCCGTCGGCAGAATCCCTGTGAATTCCCTGGAGGAAGCCCATAACTACATCCAAAAACTGATCGATTATGAAACCCGGAAAACACCAGGTGAGTGGCAGATAAAGGCTACCCTGATTGCCGATGATCCGACCAATCCCTGGCCGAATGAACCGGAATTTATCAAGGATACTGAGTATAAGATCCTGCCTGTTCTGCCCAAAGCCATGAAATTTCACAAAATTTATCTGACCGAATTTCCTGAGCTGTACGATCCCACCATTGGTTCTATGGGACGGGTGGGAGCCCGGGAAGCCATCCTGGAGGCTTTTCAGCAGGGGACACTCCTCATGAATTATATTGGGCACGGCTCGCCTTTTGTTTGGGCTCAGGAGTATGTCTTTACGAAAGACCGGGATCTGAACCAGGTGCAGACAAACGGTATGTACCCCTTTATTGTGGCAGCCACCTGCGATTGGGGACGCTCGGATTACATCGGTATTCAGAGCATGGCCGAAGAGATGGTGAATCTGAGGGATAACGGAGCAATTGGTGTTGTCGCCAGTACCCGGGGTGTGCTTAACCTGGATAATGTGGATTTTACCCGGAAAATGTACAATGCCCTCTTCCCGGAAGCCCAAAACAGTACCCGCTGTATAACGGTGGGCAATGCATATCTTCAGGGTAAAATTCAGGCCTGGAGCAATTTAAATGTGTCCAAATTCCAGTATTTCGGTGATCCCGCCCTGATGCTGGCTATCCCACAGATGGGCGGGGAAATCCATGTGGAAAACCAGGATACCCTGAAAGCCCTGAGTCTGGTTAGTGTGAAAGGATCCGTTTTTGATCAGGAGCAGAAAATAATTACCGAGGAGGGACTGACGGGCTGGATAGAACTTGTAGATTCGGATAAACAGATTGCCCGGGATTACCGGTATTTGTCCGGGGGAACCTACCGGACCGGAACCCTGTATTACACGCTTCCCGGATCACGGCTCTTCACAGGAGCCATCAGTATCGAAGACGGAAAGTTCAATACCCGTTTCATGATTCCAAAGGATATCCGGTATGAGGGAAATAACGGAAAAATCCGCCTCCGTTATGCATCCCCGGATCATCGTCTTGAAGGTGCCGCATTTGTCGACAGCCTGATCCTGGCCGGCAGTTCAGATACAGTGTCTTCCGACTTTACCGGTCCTGAAATTGTCCTCCTCACCAATGGGGAAAGTTTTGCTTCATCCTCAATCCTGGTCAGCGATACGGCCGATTTGATTATCCGGATTAAAGACCCTTCCGGTATCAATATAACCGGTGCTACGGGACATGCGATTATCATGCGCCGGGATGGAGTGGAAACCAATCTGACACAACAGTTCATCTATGACAAGGATTCCTGGCAGGAGGGGAGTATTACTTTGCCGGTAAGGGAGTGGTTCAGCGAAGGTGAACAGACCCTCGAGATATCTGCCTTCGACAATTTTAACAATTTTTCCAGTGAAACGTTTTATCTGCAGGTTGTCTCAAGTGGTAAAAGTATCCTCACCGATGTCATGAACTTCCCCAATCCCTTCAGGGAATCCACCCAGTTTACCTTTCACAATATACAGGCCGGAGAAGTCAGCATTAAAATTTTCACCTTGTCCGGGTCGCTGATACAATCCCTGGAAGGGGGATTTATAGAGAAGGGATTTAACCGGATTCCCTGGGACGGCAGGGACCGTTTTGGAGAGTGGCCGGCAGCCGGCATATATATGTACACCCTGTCTTTAAAACATGATGCCGGTGAGTCTTCCTCCCGGGGAAAATTGGTGATTCTGCCATGAATGTTGAGAAACCGCCTGTCATCGTTCTTGCCTCTGCGTCCCCACGAAGAAAAGATATTTTAAACAAGATGGGATTTGATGTCCGGGTTTTTCCCTCCGGTTTTCAGGAGGAATCCCTAAAGGAAACAGATCCGGTCCGGTTTGCCATGGCAGCAGCCCATGCCAAAGGGAAAGATGTATCAGACCGTTTTCCCGGGGATGTGACCGTTTCAGCCGATACGGTTGTCACGTACAATAGACTTCTGCTGGGGAAGCCTGTCAACCGGGACGATGCCATCCACATGTTGGAAACCCTCAACGGAAAGACCCACACCGTCATCACGGCACTATCCATTTTCAATCCCCAAAAAGACAGGGAATATACCGGGTATGAAGCAACGGGTGTGACTTTTCGCCTTCTCACAGAAGAAGAAATCATCCGCTATGTTGACATAAATACACCCTTGGATAAGGCAGGAGCCTATGGTATCCAGGATATTTCCGTGCCCCTGGTTTCCCGTATTGATGGATGCTATTTCAATGTCGTTGGTTTTCCCGTTTCTCATTTTTATATTCACTGGCGTGAAATTACGATGGCTGAATGATATGTTACTAGCGGACAGTGAAAAAGGCAGAACCATACCTTGCTTTCATGGATCACTTCGTTGCTAAAACAGATCTGTCGGATAAGGAGGAATTGTGACAAATAACGGAAAGCTGGATGAACTGATCAGTCAGGATAAGCTGGATCAGATGTCCTCATCAGACAAAAACTCGATAAATTCCGTGGCAGTCATCGGCCAGGGTGTGATTGGCCGGGGACTCACCTGGACCATCGCATCCAAAGGTATCAGTGTGCTTGCCGTGGAAAAAAATGAAGAGGAAGCCCATAAAGCCCGGGAGTTGATGTATACCGAAATGCGGGATGAAATCAACCGCTGGCGTATGACGGAAGGTGAAAAGAAAGCTATTATCTCCCGCACACAGTTCACCGGTGATTTTGATGCCGTGTCAGCCGTGGATCTCGTCATCGAGGCTGTCCCGGAAAACCTGAAGCTGAAACAGGAAATTTTTCAGAAACTGGATGAAAAAGTATCTCCCAAGGTCATCTTTGTCACCAGTACGTCCACATTATCGATTACCGAACTTGCCAATGCCACGAAACGGCAGGATAAGGTAGTGGGACTTCATTTTGTCAATCCCGTCCCCAAAATTCCCCTAACAGAAGTCGTCCGCGGACTCCATACATCTGATACCACGTATAAAAAAATTCACGATTTTGTGGAACAGCTGGGCAAAACAGCTGTGGAAGTGTATGAATATCCGGGTTTTGTCACAACCCGGGTCATCATGCCCATGATCAATGAAGCCATGCATGTCGTGATGGAAGGGGTTGCCACCATCACAGGTGTGGATACGGCGATGAAACTGGGGTATAAACTGCGTAAGGGACCCCTGGAGCTGGCTGACAGTATGGGACTCGATTCCGTTCTTTTCTGTATGGATGTCCTCTTTCATGAATTGGGAGACTTAAAATACAGGCCTTGTCCCGTCTTGAAAAAACTGGTGCGGGCTGGTCATTACGGACTTAAAACCGGCAAAGGATTTTATGTCTATGACGAATCTGGTAAACTTGTAAAAGAAAATAAACTCTGAAAGGCAGAGTTCGTATGAAAGTACTTGTAATTAATTCCGGCAGTTCATCCATTAAATACCAGCTGATCGATACAAAAGCCGGCACATCTCTTGCAAAAGGGTTGGTGGATCGGATCGGACTGAGCAACAGTTCTTTAAAACAAAGCCGTGAAGATGGTCATAAAATCAATCTTTTCGGGGAAATTTTCGAACATTCCCAGGCACTGGAATATATTCTGGCCGCCCTGACCAGCGAAAAACACGGGGTGATCAAAAACCTGGATGAAATTGACGCTGTAGGGCACCGGCTTGTTCACGGCGGTGAGCATTTTAAAGCCAGTGTGCTGATTACCGACGAAGTGATGGATGTCCTGAATGAATGCATCGATCTGGCTCCACTCCATAATCCTCCCAATATCAAGGGTGTCCAGGCTGCCAGGGCTTATCTGGGTAAAACACCCATGGTGGGTGTGTTCGATACAGCCTTTCATTCTACCATGCCAGATTATGCCTACATTTACGGAATTCCGTATGAGCTCTATAAACGCTATGGGATCCGTCGTTACGGTTTTCATGGGACTTCCCACCGTTATGTATCCCAGGAATTTGCCCGGATGTACGGCAAAGAGATTTCTTCTCTCAAACTTATTTCCTGTCACCTGGGAAACGGTGCTTCGGTGGCAGCGGTTCAATACGGGAAATCCGTGGATACATCCATGGGGTTCACTCCCCTTGAGGGACTTGTGATGGGAACCCGTTCCGGCGATGTGGATCCGGGGGTTATTCTGCAGATTGCTGCAAAAGAGGATCTGGATGTCAGTGATCTTAACAATCTGCTGAATAAGCATGGGGGCATGCTGGGAATCTCCGGTTTGTCAAGTGATATGCGCGATATTGAAGAAGCCATGGAAAAAGGCGATGAACGGGCGATCCTTGCTATGAATATCTACAATTACCGGCTTAAAAAGTATATCGCCGCCTATGCCGGAGCCATGGGAGGGGTCGATGGTATCATCTTTACCGGAGGAATCGGTGAAAACGGATCCATCACCCGGAAGGGCGCACTGGAAGGACTTGAATTTATGGGAATCCGTGTGGATGACTCTCTGAATGAATCCATGACCCGGGGGAAACAGGGCGAAATCAGTCCGCCCGATGCCCCGGTGAAAGTGACCGTGATACCCACCAATGAAGAACTGGTCATCGCCCTGGATACAGAGGCCATCGTTTCGAAACGCTTTACAGAATGATCACTTTTCCTTAAATTTCTACGCTGAGTCGGAGATGTTACAGAAATTGTTTGCGTGATGCTCAGCTTGCCTGAGCATCCTTACTTAGGAGTATAAAATAGAGTATGGAATCCCGGGAAGAGCTTTCAGAGCGCTTGGATACTCTGAAGGAAAAAATCGGGGAAGTTGCCGGATATATCGATCTGGAACGGAAAACGGAGCGGATCAAAGAGCTCAGGGATAAGACGATGAATCCGGATTTCTGGCAGGATAACCTGAAAGCCCAGAAAATCACCAAGGAAATTTCCGACCTTGAATATGAAATCAAACGCTGGAATACTATCCTTGAACTCCAGGAAGATGCGGACCTGCATTTTATGATGTCAGACGAAGATCCGGATCTGTCAAAGGAAATTCCTGAGATTCTGGATAAACTGGAAGATGAAATCACCTCGCTGGAAACAGAAAAACTTTTATCCGGTGAATATGATAAAAAAAATGCCATTTTTGTGATACATCCCGGGGCAGGAGGGACCGAGTCCCAGGACTGGGCGGATATGCTGTTTCGTATGTACACACGCTGGTTTGAAAAACGGGGATTTGAATATACGGTTCTCAATTATCAGCCCGGAGACGAAGCCGGCATCAAAGAGGCGGTGATTGAAGTCAAGGGGCCTTATGCCTATGGATATCTTTCTGCCGAAACCGGCGTCCACCGGCTGGTCCGGATTTCTCCTTTCGATTCCAATGCCCGGAGACATACCAGTTTTGCCTCGGTGTTTGTCTACCCGGAAGCGGATGACGACATCGATATTGATATCAATCCCAAAGATCTACGGATTGATACCTACCGGGCCAGTGGCGCAGGCGGACAGCATGTGAACAAAACCGATTCGGCTATCCGGATTACCCATATCCCTACAGGCATTGTTTCCACCTGCCAGAATGAACGGTCACAGCATAAAAACAAAGAAATGGCCATGAAAATCCTCAAATCCCGTCTGTATCAACTGAAAAAGGAAGAAGAGGAAAGCAGGAAAGCCGATCTGGAAAAGGATAAAATGGAGATTGGCTGGGGCAGCCAGATCCGGTCCTATGTTTTTCATCCCTATACTCTGGTGAAAGATAACCGGACCAAATACGAAACGGGGAATATTCAGGCCGTGATGGACGGGGATCTGGACGGGTTTGTCAAAGCCTGGCTCACCTATTCCCACAGCCAACAGAACGATTAGACAGGAGCAGCATCCATGAGCGATGAGCATCAGGAAAAACATTCCACTCTCCAGGATATTATACATGTGAGAAAAGAAAAAATTTCCCAGCTGAGGGAGATGGGTGTGAACCCCTATCCCTATGCCTTCGACGTGAGCCATAAATCAGCCGATATTGTAAATCAGTATGAATCCCTTGAAAATCAACAGGTCTCGGTGGCCGGCCGGATCATGTCTGTCCGGGTCATGGGGAAGGCCAGCTTTGCCCATATCATGGATGGCAAAGGGAAAATTCAGCTCTACCTTTCCCAGCGGGATATCGGAGACGAATCCTATACCGTTTTTAAAATGCTGGATATCGGAGATTTTATCGGTGTCAGAGGTGTGGTGATGAAAACCCGGACCGGAGAAGTCACGGTGAAAAGTGAGAGCCTGACACTCTTGAGTAAAAACATCCGTCCCCTGCCTATCGTTAAAGAAAAAGACGGGGTTCTGCACGATGCTTTCAGTGACAAGGAACTCAGGTACCGCAAACGATATCTGGATCTTATTGTCAATCCGGCTGTGAGAGAGGTGTTTGTTCAAAGGGCGAACATCATGCGGTGGACCCGGGAGTTTTTTGACGCACGGGGCTATTTGGAAGTAGAAACACCGGTACTGCAACCTATCTATGGAGGCGCAAGTGCCCGTCCCTTCGTCACTCACCACAATGCCCTGGATACGGATTTTTACCTGAGAATCGCCGATGAACTCTATCTGAAACGCCTGATTATCGGTGGCTTTGAAAAAGTTTACGAAATTGCAAAGAATTTCCGGAATGAAGGGATGGACAGGACCCATAACCCGGAGTTTACCGCGATAGAATTTTACGAAGCGTATGTGGATTATGAATATATGATGGATCTGGTGGAGGATTATATCCGGGCTGTTGCAGAGAAATCCGGAAGAATGACGATGAAATACAGTGAGGAAACCCTGGATTTCAGCCGTCCCTTTGCCCGGAAAGCCATGTTTGATCTTTTTGAAGAATCTTTAGGTCAGGATATCCGGGACTACGACACTTCTGAACTGAAAAAGCTTTGCAAGGAACGAGGTGTGGACGTTGATCCGGCCTGGAATTACGGGCAGTTGATCGATGAGCTGTTCAGTGAACTTGTGGAACCCCGCCTGATAAGTCCTACGTTCGTGATTGATTATCCCAAAGCTGTTTCGCCTCTGGCCAAAACCAGGCGAGACGGGAATACCCGACTGGTGGAGCGCTTTGAACTCTATATCGGCGGATTCGAATATGCCAACGCCTTTTCGGAGCTCAATGATCCGGTGGATCAACGGGAACGGCTGGAAAGCCAGGCAAAACTCCGGGAACTGGGTGATCTGGAAGCCCAGGTGGTCGATGAGGATTTCCTCCAGGCCGTTGAAACAGGAATGCCACCAACCGGTGGAGTGGGTATCGGTCTGGACAGACTTGTGATGCTTATGACCGGCCAGACCTCCATCAAGGATGTCATTCTCTTCCCGGCGATGAGGCCTGAGAATCCTTAAAAAACCAAAACGGATAAGCCATTTGAAGTTTGAATTTTTTCTGGCGTATCGAAGCCTGATCCGGTCACGGGGCAATCGCTTTATCCCCTTTATCCGCACTTTGGCAGTTACGGGGATGGTAATCGGTACAGCTGCCCTGATGATTACAGCCGGAATCCTCAATGGCTTTGAAGAAAATATGATTGAAAAAATTACGGGCTTCGATGCCCACCTCCGGATATCCAACCTCCACAATACCTATTTCCAGAAAGATACATCCCTTATCAAAGATCTCTTAAGTCTTTCCCATATACACACAGTTGCTCCCTATCTGGATGAAGAAGTTATTATCCGGTTTAAGGGCCGCTCCGAAGGTATTTTACTTGAATGCATGAAAGAAGAGGATTTTCGTCGGATTCTCATGCCCTCAAAAAAACCATGGGCCGGCCAGGTTGATTTCTCCGGATACGGCATCTATCTGGGAAAAGGAGTTGCGGATATCCTGGGCGTTTCCCCCGGTGATATGGTAGACCTTTTGCTGATTAAAGGCTTACCCTCTCCCACCAATCCGCCACGCATTCAAACGGTAAAAGTCACCGGGATTTTTTCCACAGGGATCTCGGAATATGACAAGTCACTGGCTTATGGTGGATTGGATTTGGGACAGTCTTTTCTAACGGCACCAGGCCGGATTTCTGGCTATCAGGTTCTGCTGGATGATACGGAGTTTACTGAAGAAGTTAGTACCGCTCTTGTGGAAAAGCTGCCATACCCATATTACAGCGTAAGCTGGAAAGACCGGCACTATACACTTTTCAGATGGCTTGAAACGCAAAAGCTTCCTATCATCCTGATCTTTGGGCTGATTGCCCTGGTGGCGGCTGTGAATATTATTTCCACGCTCGTTATGATTGTCCTGGTGAAGGAAAAGGAAATTGCCGTATTGAAATCTATGGGAATGGCATCCCGTCGTATTAAAAAACTATTTCTCATGGATGGCCTGATTATTTCACTGACAGGGTCGGTGCTGGGAGTCCTTTTGTCCCTGTTTATTGAATGGGGACAGATGACGTTTGGATGGTTCACGATTTCATCTGATGTCTATTTTATCGATCGTATACCGGTTTCCATCAGCCCTCTCATTGCTCTGATTGTTATGGGTACGGCTATTTTTCTGGCTCTTATTTCATCTTTTTATCCGGCGGCTAAGGCATCAGCCGTAAAACCGGTGGAAATATTACGCTATGAGTAGACAATCACTGAAAACTGATTTTCTTATTGCCTTCCGTTATTTCAGAACCCGCCGGAAAGTCGGGATGGCTTCTGCCACCTCTCTGATCACTCTGGTAGGTGTAGCTGTCGGAACCATTGCAATTCTTGTGTCCCTGAGCGTTTTGAATGGTTTTAAGGACGTGATAACCCAAAGGACCCGGGATATGGAACCGGACCTGAAAATCCACGTCCGGAGTCTGACTGCAGATGAGCAGAAAGATTTACTGGAGGATCTGGTTAATCAGTTCCCGGAGAATACCTATATGCCGGTCATGGAGCGGAAGGTCATCGCCTCCGGAGCGAAACAGCGCCTGATTCAATTGAAAGGGGTGCAACCCCATACTTTCGATTCCATGATGGGAATAAGTCCTTACCTGGCCTATCAGGATTTTCTGACAAATGATATTACGCAAACTGATTTCCCAGAAATAATCCTGGGAAGCAGCCTGGCCTATGGTCTGGGTGTGACGGTTGGAGATACGGTGACACTTATCAGTCCTGTGGATATTGAAAGTTTTTCCGCACCGGTTCTGAAAGCGATTGTGAAAAACACCTTTGATGTGGATGTCTTTAATTATGACGATATGCTGGGATTTATCCATCTGCTGGATATGCAATATTTTCTGGATGATCCGGGATGGCATGAAATGTATATCCGCTCTGCAGATCCGGATGCCAGGGCGAAGATTTCTTCTTTGTTGCCGGATGGTGTTCCCTGCATCCCCTGGCAGGAAGAACACCGGGAGCTTTTTGCCGCCATGGAGATGGAAAAAAAAGGGACATTTCTTGTCCTGAATCTCATAATCCTTCTGGCAGGATTTAATCTGGTCAGTTCTCTGGTCATGCTTCTGCTGGAGAAAAAGTGGGAAATCGGCATTTTAAAAAGTATGGGACTGCGGGACCGGGATGCTTTCCGGATTTATTTTATATTGTCATGGATAACCGGAGGCATAGGTATGTTGATAGGCCTTTTGGGATCTCTGCCTCTTTTGCTCTGGCAGCAGTTCCGTCCCTTTGTTAAACTTCCCCAGGATGTATATTTTATCACATATCTGCCCGTTCGGGTGATGCTGTCGGATGTAATTTTAACTGTTTTGGTGTTGATTGTCATTATTTCCCTTGCGGGACTTTTGCCGGCCCGGCAATCCGTCAAATTAAAACCTCTGGATTCAATTAAGGTAAAGATGTAGCTATGGCAGAAAAACAGATATTGAATGCTTACGGCATACGGAAAACATACCGCTCCGGACAGGAGACACTTCTGATTCTGGATGATGTCTCCTTAACACTGTATCCGGGAGATTTTGTCTCTCTGATGGGTGCATCTGGTTCGGGGAAATCCACTTTCCTGAATATACTCGGCACCATGGATGCGCCGGATTCAGGACATGTTTTCATTCACGGGACCGATACGGTGGATCTGAAGGAATCGGATCTGGCGGAATTCCGGCGGAAGCACATTGGGTTTGTGTTCCAGTTTCACTATCTGCTCCCTGAATTTTCCATTTGTGAAAATGTGGCCATGCCTCTGATGATTGCCGGGGAATCCCGGGCCCGGGCTCTGAAATCGGCCCTTGAACTCATGGATTATCTGGGAATCGCCGAAAGGCGGAATCATTTTCCGGCGGAAATATCCGGTGGTGAAAAACAACGGGCTGCCATTTGCCGGGCTCTGATTGCACAGCCCGATATTATTTTTGCCGATGAACCCACTGGCAATCTGGACCGGGAAACAGGGGATCAGGTTTTGAATCTTTTTCAAAAGATCAACCGGGATTTAAAGCAGTGTTTCTTTTTGGTAACACACGATGAATCCATTGGTACCATTGCTTCACGGCAATACCTGTTGAAAGACGCAACCCTGATTGAAAAAAAAGGAGAATTGGATTCATGATCATGAGCTCATTTATGCCAGTCCGACTGTTTTGGGGCCGTAACTGTCTGACAGAAAGCACATATCCCTTGAATCAACTTGGCCGAAAAGCCCTGATCGTTACCGGCCGGCACTCTGCTGACAAGAGTGGAGCCCTCAATGATGTACAGACAGTTTTGAAAAATTCCGGTGTTTCTTATGTCCACTTTAATCAGGTGACAGAGAATCCTCTGGTAAAAACAGTTCAGGAAGCGGCAGATTTGTGCATGGAGGAGTACTGTGATTTTATTATTGGTATCGGCGGCGGGAGCCCTATTGATGCTGCCAAAGCCGTGGCTGTGGCCGTTTTTAACAAAATGAAAGCCGGTGATGTGTATGATGTCCGGCGCATTCAGGGTGCTTTGCCTCTCGTGGCTGTGCCCCTGACATCCGGAACCGGTACCGAGGCCACTCCTTTTAGTGTGCTGACGGATGAGCGAAATGGCAAAAAGGCCGGGTTTGGTCACGATTCCATGTTTCCACGTGTTTCCTATTGCGATCCGGCTTATACCCGGACGGTGCCGCCCATTGTTACACGGGATACAGGTTTGGATGCCTTAAGCCACCTGCTTGAAGGTGTTTTCTCCGCTAAAAGAAATGTGACATTATATCCCCTGATACGTCAGGGTGTTTTGGATATCATGCAATGGCTTGAATATGCCATGGAGGATGGAAACGATTTGGAAGCCAGATCCCGGTTGATGATGGCCTCTCTTTGGGGGGGGATGGTCATCGCCCAAACCGGCACAACTCTCCAGCATGCCATCGGTTATCCCCTGACAGTCCGTTATGGGGTAAGTCATGGCCGGGCAAACGGGCTGGTTCTTTCCGCCATATACCGGCTTTATTATCCGGCAGTGAAAAACGCTTTGCACCAGGTTTTTGGTGCCGACGCCTCTTCACTCGGAGACAGGCTTGACAACTGGCTGGCGTCTTTTGCACTGACGGAATCCCTCACCATACCCCGGGAAAATATTCCGGACATGGCAAGGGAAGTGATGGGCGCCCGGAATATGGCTAATAATCCTCTTTCTGTCAATCCGTCGGATATCGAAGGCCTCTACCACACTCTTTGCTAAAACTTATGACAAAGTGACATATATTATAGTCATTATGACAATTTGATATAATGGCATGGGAATTGTTGCTATATATCATGAATGGAAGAATGTAAAAACAAAAAAACAGGAGATAGATATGGGTAAAATTATTGGAATTGATCTTGGTACCACAAATTCATGTGTCGCAATCATGGAAGGTGGCGAGCCAAAGGTTTTGGTAAATTCCGAGGGCGGACGGACCACCCCTTCAGTGGTTGCGTTTAAGAAAAATGGTGAAAGACTGGTGGGTGCTTCAGCCAAGCGGCAGGCGATTACAAACCCGGCACATACCATTTTTTCCATAAAACGTTTTATGGGCCGCCGGTATCAGGAAGTTGAAACGGAAATCCATGAAGTCCCTTTTAAAGTAGAAAAAGGTCCCAACGATGATGTTCGTGTCCGGGTGGAAGATAAAGTTTTTTCACCACCGGAAATCAGTGCCATGATTCTTCAGAAAATGAAACAGATCGCCGAAGAGTATCTGGGTGAAAAGGTATCAGAAGCGGTTATTACTGTCCCTGCCTATTTTAATGATTCCCAGCGGCAGGCCACGAAAGATGCCGGAAAAATTGCCGGTCTGGAAGTGAAACGGATTATCAATGAACCGACAGCTGCGGCGCTGGCTTATGGACTGGACCGGAAAAAGGAAGAGAAAGTGGCGGTTTTTGACCTGGGTGGTGGAACTTTCGACATTTCTATCCTGGAAATCGGAGATGGTGTATTTGAAGTTAAATCCACAAACGGAGATACTCACCTGGGTGGTGATGACTTTGATCAGAAGCTTATCGATTATCTGGTGTCAGAATTCAAGAAACAGGAAGGGATCGATATATCAAAAGATCCCATGGCAATGCAGAGACTGAAGGAAGCGGCGGAGAAAGCTAAAATCGAGCTCTCTTCATCGATGCAAACGGAAATCAATCTGCCTTACCTTACCGCCGATAATACAGGTCCTAAACACCTGAATATTTCATTGAGCCGGGCGAAGTTCGACCAGCTGACGTCCGAACTGGTTCAGAGGACAAAAGAACCCTGTATGAATGCCCTGAAAGATGCCGGTTTATCCAGCAGTGATATTGATGAAGTTATTCTTGTCGGTGGATCTACCAGAATCCCGGCCGTACAGGAAATGGTGAAATCGATTTTTAAAAAAGAACCCAACAAAACCGTAAACCCCGATGAAGTGGTGGCTGTCGGAGCAGCCATTCAGGGCGGTGTTCTTCAGGGTGATGTGAAAGATGTCCTTCTTCTGGATGTCACACCCCTCTCTTTGGGGATTGAAACTCTGGGAGGTGTCTTTACCAAACTGATTGAACGGAATACTACCATCCCTACAAAAAAATCGGAAATTTTCAGTACAGCCGCCGATAATCAGTCCTCTGTGGAAATTCATGTCCTTCAGGGTGAACGGTCACAGGCAGCCTATAATAAAACGCTGGGTCGGTTTATTCTGGACGGAATCCCACCGGCTCCCAGAGGTATTCCCCAAATCGAAGTGACATTTGATATCGATGCCAATGGTATTCTAAATGTCTCAGCCAAAGACAAAGCCACCGGTAAAGAACAGAATATCCGGATTGAAGCCTCAAGCGGACTCACGGAACAGGAAATCGAGAAAATGAAACGGGAAGCAGACGCACATGCTGCTGAAGATGAAAAATGGAAGAAAGTGGTTGAACTTCGGAACCAGGCAGATACACTCATTTATCAGACCCGGAAGCAGTTTGACGAACTGGGTGACAAACTGACCGCTGATGAGAAGAAACCGGTTGAGGAAGCATTGAGTGAACTTGAAAAAGTCAAAGACAGCAGTGATCCGGATCTTCTGAAGAGCAAAATTGATGATGTGACACAAAAAATGATGAAAATATCCGAGAAACTCTATCAGCAGGCCCGTCAGCAGGAAGGAGCTCCCGGTGCTGAAGGTGCAGCAGGTGCCGGACCGGCCGGAGGAGAAAAAAGCGCCGGCGGTGATAGCGCTGAAGAGCCTGTTGAAGATGCAGATTTTGAAGTCGTTGACGATCAGAAATAAGTCACCTGAAATTATCAAATATCCTGTGCAAAGGGCGGTTCAACCGCCCTTTTTGTTTACTATGATTCTCTTTTTCTTTAGCTTACATGGATAAAGAAGAAACGATATGGAACAGAACAAAACACACCATCCTCACCATTATCCCCCCAAAACTGTTATTCCTTTTATCCTGGTTATTTTACTGGGGCTTTTTGTGGTGGTTCTTTTCAATCCCGGGCTTTGGTTTAAACCACTTTCAGGATATATGACCCGGAAACTGGAACAGCATCTGAATGCGGAGTTTTTTATCGGGTCTGTTGAAGGAAATTTCAACCGGGCGATCTATGTCGATTCCCTCCAAATCCAGAATCATGATCAGACGTTTTCCTTTTATGCGGACAGTGTGTCTTTTTCCTATAAAAATATTGTGTTCCTGGCCATGACCCGCACCATTGATACACTCAGCCTGGTCAATCCGGTTCTGAAATCAGGTCCTGCCTTTTCCCAACAACCTGATGAAAATATTGCAGCCACCCTGGTAAAAGTCCTTGATGAATTTCCCGCCCTGAAAATCAATACCCTTTCCATTCAGCATGGACAGATAATCCGGTCGCAGCCGGAGGGTAAAACACTTCAAATACATGATGTATCAGGTGACTTTTCCGTCAATAACCGGGGATCAACAACCCGGCTCGATGCCCGGTCCCTCTCGTTTATGATTCCGGAAGAAAAACTGGGAGTGGATAGTCTGAAATTTTCCGTGTCCGCTTTGAAGGGTCTCGTGAAGGTCCAAAATCTTACAGCCTGGTTTGATGGGATGCAAATGGATCTCTCGGGAAAGTTTCAGCCTGCTCAAACCCTTCCTTTCAAAGGGGAAGTCCTTCTTCAACAGTTCCGTCCCGCCCGCTGGATTCCCCGCTTTGAAGCCTACCCCGAAGATGTACTGGATATTCTCGTGGATTTTTCGGGAAACCGGAGCCATCTGTGGGGAAATTTTTCTCTCCAGGGTGTCCTGACTCACGAAATTCTTCGCCAGTGCGAAGGAAATATCCGCCTTCTCCATGACAAAATGGAACTTAATCATGTGGCGTTTAAGAACACATATCTTGATGCCATGATCCGGAGCTTTAGTTTTGATCACGGGTCTCTTTACCTGGATAGCCATATTGACCGTATCAGCTTCCCTAAAGAATTCCCCCTTTCTGATATGACAATTGCCGGTGATGTGACAGCTTCAGGACGTCTCCCTGATTCCCTCATGATTTATTACGGATTATCCGGAAATTACAAACAGGAATTTTCTATTGATGCCATTGAAGGTCAAGTCCTCTTTCAGAATCAAAACCTGTTTTTTGCCGATACAACAAGGATACGTCTTCCGGGTCTGGCTTTGGATCTCCAGGGTTACATAGATTCCTTGTCTGCATTGGATCTCCGCTTTGATATGATGGCAGATGACTTCCGGCATGATCTGAACACGACAGACCGGCTGGAGCTGGGAGATGCTAGGATCCAGGGGCGCCTTCAGGGGAAACTGTCTAATCCTGATATCTCTGCGATTTATCTCATCAATGATGCTTCGATGAATGATTACCGGGTTTTCCGCGCCCGGGGTGCAGCATCGGTGGCCCAAATAATGAGCCATTCCTCCGGGAACTTTTATATGGACCTGAGCGGACTTGAAATTCCACCCTATACTATCAATAATGGCGATGTCTTCCTTGAATTTAAAAATGATACGGTCCTGATTAATTCCTTATCACTCAATACACATGAAAACCGTATGGAATTTGTGGGGAAACTGACCCTGGACAGCTTGTTGATGATTCAGGAATTTGCAGCGAACATCCAGGGTAATGATCTCTTTCTCCAATCCCCTTTTTATATTGATCTCAGGCAGAATCAGGTGGATGTTTCACCGGTGTCGATGCAGTTTAATGAAGGGTTTCTTAAAGGAGAAGGTTCCTGGGACTCCTCCCGGCGATTCCGTGTCAAGATTCAGGGTGAATCCCTGGATTTATCCCAAATACTGTCAGTGGGATCCTACCCGGTGGATGCCGGCGGCCTGACGAATTTTCAGGTTGAATTATCAGGATTGCAGGAGAATCCGGCCCTCCAATTTGAAGGACGTGTGAAGGATTTTACCTATGGCCAATATCATTTTGAAGATCTTGCAGCGAATTTTACCTACAAGGATTCACTACTGGTACTAAAAAAAGCCGGTATTGCCCAAAATCCCAGGGATTATATCAACCTCTTCGGGCAATTTCCCCTGTATTTAGGCTATGAAAAGGACCTCCTGCTGACTTTTCCAAAGGATGATCCCTTTTCCCTGACCCTGGAGATCAATCAGTTTTCCACCGGTATCTTTTCTTCCCTCCACAAGGCCATACAGGAGATGAATGGACTGGCAAATGGCGTGATTACGGCCGGTGGATCCTACCGGAATCCGAAAATCCTATGGAATGTGACCCTGGAGGATTTTCGTCTGAATGGATTTGCTTTTGACAGGATCCTGTCCCGCTTGTCGTATAAAAATCAAAAAATATCCATAGAAAACGTTGATCTGATCACTGAAGCCGGATCTTATTCCATGAGCGGATTTTATCCTGTGGATTTGAGCTTTTTACCGGTTTCCCGGCGGGTTCATCCCCAGGATAGCTTGTCAATCCGCCTGGAAGGGAAGGACGGAACCTTGTTTTACCTGGAACCCCTGATCAAGGTTTTGGAAGGTTCGCAGGGAACCTTTATCACAGAACTTGAACTTAGCGGTTCTCCCTTGAAACCAGCTCTTAATGGCCAGCTTGTTCTGGAAAAAAGCACTTTGACACTTAAAGACCTCCTGAATCCGATCCGGAATGTTGAGGGGATTTTTCGTGTGCAGGATAATTTCATTGATGTGAATCTCAAGGGGAATATGGAAAAAGAAGATACCCGCCTGTTTAATCTGGGCAGGAATGTCGCTAAAAACCGCAATGTAACCATGACAGGCCGGATCGATATTCAAAACATCGTGAGTCCTGTCCTGGATTTGCACCTGACAGGAAAGAATATATACATCCGGAGCTTGAATGACCGGATCGATCTGATCGGGGACGGGGATATTACCTTGCGTGGCCGGGATACCCTGAGGGCGGAGGGGATTTACGCTGCCAGGGAAGGGGTGTTGAATTTTGACTTTAAGCCATCGGTCCAGAAAAGGTCCCGGCAGAACCAAAAAAAATTTTTTGAATATATCCTTGAAATCCCCGCGAATGGCAATGTCTTTTTGCGGAATGAGTTGATTGATGCCGAACTGGAAGGGGATATCGTTTTGGAAAAGCGGGCAAACGAACCTCAGATTCTGGCCGGCAATCTGTCTGTACGCTCAGGTAAGTTTTACTACTACAGCGCTATTTTTGATATTGAATCCGGTGAAATCTCTTTTGATCCCTATGCCAACAACATCACACTGAATTTTCGGGCCGTTACACCGGTTTTGGACGGCTCAAACCAAGTGATTGCTACCCTGACGGGAGATGTGGATAAGCCGACCATCCAGCTGTCAGATGAGAAAAATATGTTCACCTCACAGGCTGAAATCATTCAATTGCTGACGACAGGGACTGTCAGTAACGGTCAGTTTGTCTCAGGGGCTGCCCAGAGTTACCTGGAAACGATTTTTAAAAAAGAACTTGAACGCACCGCCAGTGAATGGGGTGGATTTGAACGGGTGGATCTGAAATCCCAGGGATCCCTCTTTGAAAACCCCAACCTGGATAGTCTGACGATTTTATTGGAACGACGAATCGGAAAGGATTTGTATTTGAGCTATGAACAGGCTTTGAGCAATAATAACACGAACAGAAATATTGAACTGGAATACAGACTGAACCGGAATTTTTCTATCATCGGGGAAGCTGATGATGAGAGTGTTTCCTTTTCATATCGGATTCGGTTTCAGTATTAGAGGATGATGTGAACCGATACAATTTCTTTTTACCTGTGATGTTGTTTTGTATTCTGGCGGGGGTTTTGTATTCCTCCGATTTTCAGTATCAGGACAAAACGGTAGGCCGTGTGGAATTCAGCGGACATGAGTATTTTAGCGAGCGGGATTTGAAACGGATGACCTCTATTCAATCCGGTGGATTATTCAGAAAACGGCGGCTTTTTAACCGGCGTGTGTTGAACCGGGACCTTGAGGAAATTCAGCGTAACTATATTGCCGAAGGGTTTTTACAGTGCCGGATTTCCGATTCCCTGGTACTGACGGACAAAAACCGGGTGAATATTACCATTGAAATACATGAGGGTCCCCGTTTTTATGTGAATACCTTCGAAATCAGGGGGAATACACTCATCTCTGACGCCGAAATCATGTCCATGATGAACATCAAGCCCGGTGATCCTTTCAAACCATTTGAATACCAACGGGGACTTCAGTTGATTAAGGATGAATACGGGACCATGGGACGTCCCTTTGTGACGATTGAAGAACAGATCCGGGAAGATGTGCAGATGGATATCAGTCTTCTTATCGATGAGGATGCCGTGTATTCTGTGGATAAAATTGAAATCACAGGTAATACATCAGTCCTGGAAAAAACCATCCGGAAGGAAATCCTTGTGGAACCGGGGGATATCTTCAATCTGGAGGATATTAAAAAAAGCCGCGTGCACATTTTTGAATTGGGGACATTTAACAGTGTGAACATCATTCCGGTGAACCGGAATCCTGACAGCCTGACGGTGGGGCTGCGCATTCGTTTATCCGAATCCCTGCCACGGCGCTGGGATGCAAATATTGGTATCCGACAGGGGCGGATAGCCGAGTTGAACCAGACCTATCTCTATACACAAGTGGATTGGTTGCATAAAAATCTCTTCCACCGGGCCAGACGATTTCAAGCGAAGGGGAATTTTGGTGTTGTATGGGATCAGGAAACTTTTTTCAGAAAGAGTATACCCTCCTATGGGGTGGACCTGTCCTATACCCGTCCCCGGATTTTATCCATGCGTTTTCCCACAACCTTTAAAGTGTATTACAACAAAGATGTTTATTCTCCTTTTACCCAGAATATTGATGAAAATGATGAGCTCATCACCACTGGTGTGGAAGTCTCATCGTTGTGGAAACTGGAGCGGAAACTTAATACCATCGCCAGTTTTTCCCTTCAGAGTGTTGAAAGTATTCTCTCAGAAGAAAAAAGTGAAATTCAGCGCCGTTTAAGCTGGCAGATCCGTTTTGACAACCGGGACAATTTTCTGTTCCCGCGGAAGGGATGGAATATGGATGGCGATTTTCAATGGGTCAAAGGTATTTCCGGAAGCCCGACGGATTATTACCGGTGGGATATATCCGTCAGCAGATATCTGCCTGTTTTTGAAAGGCTTGTGTTAGCGGCCCGCGTGGAAACGGGATTTATTGACAATCAGGCGGACAGGCCTCCATTGATTGTGATGTACCGGATGGGAACAGAAACCACGGTGAGGGGCTGGTCCCAGTCCATCGGACGGGAATTTGAAACACCGGATGGCCTGATTGTCTATGCCGATTATGCAAAAGCACTGGCAAATGTAGAACTGAGAATCAACCTTCCCTGGAATTTTGGTCTGGAATTCTTTGCGGATGCAGGACATCTGCATGAAACATATCGGAGTGTGTGGAATTTGGACCAATTCTATGTGAGTGTGGGTCCGGGTATCACTTATTCCACCTTTATCGGCCCTATTCGCCTTGAATTTCCCTTTGTCATTACAGATCCCAGTGGACGATTCCAGCGATGGGATCAACCGGAAAAACACTTTATTATCGCCCTTTTATTTGCTTTTTGATTTCGTTAATATTCGGAACAATTTACAGGCTTCAAACTATAAAACGGTGATGTTCAAAGGACTAATACGAGCGAGAGGAAAATTATGAGAAAAGCACTTCCCGTGATACTGACACTATTACTTTTGATTGCAGCCTCCTGTGACAGGCGCAGCCCCGATCAATTGCTTGAAGATGCAGAAGTCAATCTGACGCAGGAAAAGTATGATGAGGCCATACAAGACCTGCAAGGATTGCTTAAAAAGTATCCGGTTCATGAAAAAGCAGCAGAAAGTGCCTACCGGATTGCGGAAATTCACATGAATAAACGCCAGAAAATTGAAGATGCAATAGACGCTTTTATTTATACGGCTGATGAATATCCTGATACAGAATTTGGTCCCAAGGCCCGTTTTATGGCAGGATTTCTTCTCGCCAATAATACAGACCGCCTGGATGAAGCGAAAAAGGTTTATGAGGATTTTCTGAAAGCCTATCCGGATCATGAGTTGAGTATGGCAGTAACCTTTGAAATTGAGAATTTGGGTAAACCCTTGGATAATATTCCTCAGCTGAAACCCATTCTCCATGAGAAAGAAGCTTCTCAAAGAGCCCAAAATCCTGACAGGAAGTAAACCATGGATTTCAACATTCAGTTACTGAACCAACAAATTCAGAAAGAGAGTGCTTTTGTTGAGGATATTCTGGCAGAATTGCGAAAGGTGATTGTGGGTCAGGATATCATGATTCGCCGCTTGTTAACAGGATTGCTGGCTGATGGTCATATACTGCTGGAAGGAGTTCCCGGACTGGCCAAGACCCTGACAGTAAACTCCCTGGCCCTGAGTATCAAGACACTTTTTCACCGGATACAATTTACACCGGACCTACTGCCTGCTGATTTAATCGGAACGTTGATATACAATCAAAAAACATCTGGTTTTGAGGTGAAAAAGGGGCCGATTTTTGCAAATATCATTCTGGCCGATGAAATCAACCGTTCTCCTGCCAAGGTCCAGTCCGCCCTGCTGGAAGCCATGCAGGAAAGGCAGGTCACCATCGGTGACAACACATACAGGCTGGAAGAACCTTTCCTGGTTCTGGCAACCCAGAATCCGATTGAACAGGAAGGAACCTATCCGCTTCCGGAAGCTCAGGTAGACCGTTTCATGTTGAAAATCCGGGTGACATATCCTTCAAAAGAAGAAGAGATGAAAATCCTGAATCTGATGACGGGTGCCCAATTGCCAAAACGTGTGAAGGCGGTTGTGACTCCTGAACAAATTATTCAGGCCAGGGAAGTCATCCGGGGAATTTATGTTGATGAAAAAATTCACAAATATGTAACGGATCTTGTATTTGCCACCCGGTATCCGGAAGAGTACGGTCTGGATAATTTGAAGCCCCTCATTGATTTCGGGGCGTCTCCCCGGGCTTCCATAAACCTGGTGAATGCAGCCAAAGCCAATGCTTTCCTGGATCACCGGGGATACGTCACACCCGAGGACATCCGGGAACTGGGCGCAGATGTTTTACGTCACCGGATTATTCCCTCCTTCGAGGCGGAAGCGGAAGAAATCACAGTTGAAGATATGATTCGAAATATTTTCGAAGTAATCCCCGTTCCCTGATCTATGCTGTCCGGAGAAATACTCAGGAAAGTCAGACAAATTGAGATTCAGACCCGGCGGGCTGTCAATGAGGTCTTTGCCGGGGAGTATAAGTCTGTTTTCCGCGGTCAGGGGATGGAATTCTCCGAGGTCCGCGAATATCAGATCGGTGACGATATCCGCCGGATAGACTGGAATGTAACAGCCCGCTTTTCCCATCCCTATATACGAATCATGGATGAAGAGCGTGAACTGACAGTCTATTTTGCCGTGGATATCTCTTCATCTACCCAATTTGGAACAGCTGAGCAATTTAAAAGTGAACTGGCTGCGGAAGTGTGCAGTGTGCTCTCTTTTTCTGCTATCCGGAATGGCGATAAAGTGGGTATGATCAGTTTTAACGACCGGATTGAAAAGTATATTCCTCCCCGGAAAGGGAAATCCAATGCTATGCGGGTGATCCGGGAAATCCTCTTTGGTGAACACCGGGCCGGTAAAACAGATATCAATGGTTCTCTCCAGTATCTGTTCAGAGTCGCCCGGAAAAAAAGTGTTGTTTTCATCGTCAGTGATTTTTACGACCTGGATTTTAACCAGTCCCTTAAACCCCTGGCCAATAAACACGATGTGATCCTCCTGCATGTAGTGGATCCTATCGATAGAGCATTGCCGGATCTGGGATTCATCACCTTTATGGATCCTGAGAGTGGGGAAATGCGGATTGTTGATACAGGGGATAAAAATATCCGCGAACAATATGCCCTGGCTTTTGCAGAACGGTCTGTACGACTGGATAAAATGGCGAAAAATGCAAAAGCCGATCTTATTACACTCCACACCGATCAGTCCTATCTGGAACCTCTGGCGAATTTTTTCAGAATGAGGGGGAAGCTATTTCATTGAAACCTGTCTGTTACTTCTACGGTATCCTTTTCCTTGTCTCCGGTTTATGGGCGCAAAATATCTCAACCCATGTTGAACCGGACAGTGGATATATCGGAGATGCATTTACCGTAACATATTCCATTACCCTGCCGGATCAGGCACGGATTGAGCCTCCCCGCTTTGAAGAATCAATCCCGGATTTAAGATTACTATCCCAATCCTCCGATACCCGTTTTGATGAAGGGCAGTATACCCGGATTTTTACCCTTCAGGTTACCGCCTTCGATACGGGTTACCAGATAATTCCTGCTGTCCCATTTAAAATTCAGCAAGAAGGCGACAAATCCTTTAAAACCATCAGCAGTGATTCGATGCGTATCAGAATCCTTTCAGCCATCCCAAAGGTTCAGTCCCCGCCTGAAGTCTATGAACCCCTGCCCGTTCCCCTCTTTACTTTGCGTCAGAAAATAATCCTGGCTCTTCTTCTGGTCCTTTTGATTCTTGCAGTTATTTGTATCTTTCACCGGCGCAGGACACGGATTCCTGAAGGCATAAAAGGGAATTCACTTGTAGCGCCCTTTGATGAAGCTGAACAGTCTTTTCAAACCCTTGAAGAAAGGGAATATCTTGAGAAAGGGGAGTGGAAAACCTTTTATTTGGAACTTACGACCATTCTAAAAAGGTATATTGAACGGACCTTTTATCTGCATATCACCGATTTGCCAACGGCTGAACTGATTCCGGTGCTGAAAAAAGAAATACCAGATATGTGGACCGAACCCATGTCGGATCTGATTCGTTACAGTGACCTTGTTAAATTTGCCCGCCTTGAATCCTCTATCGAACAGGGACGACAGGATCTGAAACAAGCTCGTGAATGGTGTAAAATGGTGGAAAGGACACAAAATTCTCTTACACTTTCCGAGGAAACTAAGAAATCTTCTTGATTTACTGCTTTAAATTTTTGATATTATTTAGCTAAAACGAAAAATGGAGTCGGCTATGTCCAAAGTATGTGATATCTGTGGTAAAGGTCCAGTTTACGGGAACAACGTCAGTCATTCCCATAATAAAACACGTCGTCGCTGGGAACCCAATCTTCAGAAAGTCCGGGTGGAGACGAATGGAACGGTGAAGCGTTTAAAGGTTTGTACGACCTGTTTAAAATCAAACCGGGTAACAAAAGCAATCTGATCCGGCACAGAAAATTTTTTGACAAAAAAGGCTCCGAATGGAGCCTTTTTTTTGGGTGAGAGTTACCGGATTTGCACCGGTTCATGGGTAAACTAATTGGATGAATATTTTTGTTTTCTGATCCAGGTTGGTATTTCCTTGTCATCCGGATCGCTGGATGTGATAGTGGTAAATAATTCCTCCTGGACCTTTTCTGTAGAATGAGTTTCCGTTTCTTTTTTTGTTTCTTTCTTTACGATGGAGTCTTTTTTGGAGATATCGATCTGTGTATTTTGTGGAGGGTCTATTCTGTTAGAATGGCTTGGTATTTCAGGCTGAGGATGTTCGATTTTTTGAGTCATTGTTTCCTGGCTGAATCCGGTGGCAATGACGGTTACCCGGATGATATCTGAAAGGTTTTCATCCATGATCATACCAAATATAATATTGGAATCAGATTCCTCTCCGGCTTCCTGGTGGATGATTTCCGAAGCCTCATGAATTTCGGAGAGCTTCATATCGGGTCCGCCGGTAAAATTGATCAGAATGCCACGGGCTCCTTTAATGCTCACGTTATCCAAAAGGGGGCTGGATATAGCCATGGATGCAGCCATCACAGCCCGGGAGGGTCCGCTGGCTTCCGCCGTTCCAACGACAGCATCCCCCATGTTTTGCATGATAGTCTTGATGTCGGCAAAATCCAGATTAATAATCCCGGTTTGGGTGATTAAATCGGAAATTCCACTGGTTGCCTGATTCAAAATGGAATCTGCCGTATATAGTGCCTCGTCGATTACCGTATCTGCGTTGACAATTTCCAGGAGTTTCTGGTTTTTTATGACAATCAGCGTATCCACATGTTTTTTCAATTCAAGGATACCCTCATCTGCCCGTTTCATGCGGGAAGGTCCTTCAAACAGGAAGGGTTTGGTAACGATACCCACCGTGAGAGCGCCCAGATCCCGGGATATTTCGGCGATCACCGGAGCAGCACCCGTACCGGTTCCTCCACCCATTCCGGCTGTGATAAATACCAGGTCGGATCCTTCCAGGACTTTCACCAGCATTTCTTTGCTTTCTTCTGCGGCTTTTCGTCCTGTATCTGCAATGGCACCGGCTCCCAGGCCGCGAGTGTATTCACGGCCAATCTGCAGCTTGGTGTCTGCCAGGTTACTGTTCAATGCCTGGGCATCGGTGTTTACGGCTATAAACTCCACACCTTTCAAATGATTCCTGATCATGCGGTTGATGGCATTTCCCCCGGCACCACCAACTCCCACAACTTTAATCTTTGCACTTTGATCGAGACTTTCATCATAGGTTATCAGCATAATAACTCCTCGGGCTTAAAATAGGTTTTTTGCAATATCTGAAAATAATTTCTTGAGTTTTCTCCAGACAGTGGAATCGCTGTCCTTTCCTGTGGGGATCAAATCCTTTTTGTTTTTGTCACTCCAATACATCAATCCGATGACGGTGGAGTATTCCGGTCCGTATTCCGTGTTTTCAAGTCCCGGCATTCGAATGGGATACCCGATCTGCGCCGGTACATGAAAAATTTTCTCACTGACCTGGCACAGTCCTTTCAAACGGGCTCCCCCCCCGGTAAAAACAATCCCGGCATGAAGGGATTTGATGTCGGTAAACTGACATATTTTCTCCCGGACCATGAGGAGAATTTCTTCAATCCGTGCTTCCACATATTGAGAGAGTTGAAAGGAATTGAGCCGTATTTCACGGTTGTCACTGAGAGATGAAACGGTCAGTTCTTCAATTCCTGCCTTTTCCGCCAACTCCGACGAAGCCCAGGCATGGGATTTTTTAATGCGTTCCGCTTCCTGGAAGGAGGTTTGAACGATGGAGGCGATATCCTTGGTAACAATGGAACCACCATAACCGATGACACCGGTGTGTTTTACAAAACCATTTTTGAAAACCGTGATATCTGTTGTTCCTCCGCCAATATCCACAAGGGCGACTCCCAGATCTTTCTGATCCTCCGACAAAATTGCCCGGGATGAGGCAAGGGGTTCCAGCACAATATTTTCTACATTTAAGCCGGTGGACTGGACGCTCCGGACCAGGTTCTTTACATTGTTGATGGCTGCCGTAACGATATGGGCATTCACCGTCAGCCGTGAGCCGGACATCTGGATGGGATTTTTCACTCCCATCTGATCATCCACAATGTATTCCTGGGGAATAACATGGATGATCTCCCGGTCTACACCCAGATTGATGTTTTTAACCGAGTCCAAAGCCCTGTTGATATCATGCTGATCTACGGGTGAAGATGTGTCGGGTCCGCTGTTTTTATGACTGATGGCCACTGTGGATGTTGAATCCAGGCTGCGGATATGATCTCCTGCGATGCCGATGGATACAGATGATATGGTGATCCCGGAATGTTTTTCTGCTTCCGCAAGAGCCTTGATAATGGATTGCTTGGTCTCTTCAATATCAATAACTACACCCCGCTTGAGTCCATTAGACAAAGATTGTCCCATTCCCAGGATCTGATATTTCTTCTCTTCCGGATCATATTGACCTATCATGGCACATATTTTTGTTGTTCCAACATCAAGTCCTGTTGTTATAATCGGATGAGACATGTATTCACCTTTTTGGTTTTACAATTACCTGTTTATCGTACCGGAGATCAATCTTTTCCAGTTGCTGAATTCGTGTGGGTGTAAGTTCATGCTGTTCTATAAAGGCTTCCAGTATGTTGATTTTCCGTTTCAAATCACTATTCCCCACATAAATCCGGGTCCGGCCGTTCCCGGGCTTTAAAATCCAGCTGTGATCCTTTTCATCCCAGTGAAGCTCCTCCACGAGGATATTGATTTCCGGATATTTTTTTCGGATCAGGCTCATGATACCAACACCCTGCCGGATTTGGGGATGCAATACCGTACTTCCGAACTCGGTGACAACCAGAGAGGGAATGCCAGTCAGGACAGGGATATCCCGGTTGTTTCGGGGCGCCGGAAGTAAAATCCCCTGATTGTCAACGGAATAAAGTTTTTCCATGTTCATGAGTAATATGGGGGTCCGTTCCCGGATTTGTATCACCAGCCTATCGGGAAGCCGCTTGTAAACCATGGCCTGGCGGATATACGGTTCCCGTTCCAGGCGTTCGGTGATCTCCAGTACTGGTATGGATAAAAGATCTTCACCTAGTGTCAATCCGGCGATATAAATGACTTCCTCTTCTGTCAGCTCATAATTTCCCGATACGATGATTTTGTTCAGACTGAAGATATTTTGAAACCGGGCATAAAGCACAGAGAGTGACACCAGGATTATGATGACGATCAGGGTCAAAAGGTATGGGATTCCCACTTTTTTCTGCTTGTCAGAACTCATGAATATTCTTTGTCCAGTTGATTGACCATTTTTTCAAAGTAGGTTGTGATGTTTCCTGCGCCCATGGCAATAACAACCATGTTTGGTTTAAGGATATCCACTATTTCATCCTTCAGCTTTTGGATATCCTCAATATATTTTACCGGCTTACGGACTAGATTGCTGATCAGCCGGCCGCTGACCCCAGGGATGGGTTTTTCCCGGGCTGGATAAATACCTGTGATAACCACATAATCCCCATCAGACAGAGCCTTTCCAAAATCCTCGGCAAAATCCCGGGTGCGTGAAAACAGATGAGGCTGAAAGATGGCAAGTATTTTCCGGTCCGGCCACTGGTCCCGGACAGCTTTCAGTGTTTGCCGGATTTCTTCCGGGTGATGGGCATAATCGTCGATAAAAGGGACACCGCCGATAATCCCTTTCAGCTCAAAACGACGTTCCACCCCCTGGTAGGCTGCCAGTCCGCCCCGGATATCCTCCTCATCAATTCCAATCCAAATAGCCAGAGATGCCACGGCTGCTGCATTCTGTGCAAAGTGCCGGCCGGGGACAGGTACTGAAAAGGGTCCGTACTTTTTTCCCCTGTATGTCAGGCTAAACCGGGATTGACCCCCATGAAAAGCATAGTGGTCCATCCTGAAATCAGCATTTTCATGAAATCCGTACGTGACATGGGGGGCTGTGATAGCCGGAAGTATCTTCCGGATGTTGGGATTATCCAGACACACCGTAAGCATACCCCAAAAAGGAATGGCATTACAGTATTGCAGGAAAGCTTCACGAATATCCTGCAGGTCCCGGTAAATATCCAGGTGATCTGAATCGATGGATGTCACAATACCCATAGCCGGTTCCAGAGACAGAAAGGTGCGATCGTACTCATCTGCTTCAATCACCAGCCAGGGGCTCTTGCCGATACGGGAATTTGAATGACTGCCTTTATCAATGCCACCAATGATGGCCGTCGGATCAAGGGTTGCCTGGGTCAGCACGGAAACAAACATAGAGGATGTGCTTGTTTTTCCGTGAGTCCCTGCCACGCCGACAGAAAAATGATTCATTTTTAATATTTCCCGAAGCAGGGCAGGTCTTTTGATTACCGGCAGGTGACGTTTTTTTGCTTCCTGAATTTCCGGATTATCCTTGGGGACAGCACTGCTGTGAACCAGCAACTGGGCATTGTGGATGTTCTGGGCCGAATGGCCTGTATACACATCAATACCTTTTTCCTTTAACCGGGCCGTGATAGGTGAAGCACTGGCATCTGAACCACTGATTTTAAATCCTTGTGAGACAAGATATTCAGCAATACTGCTCATGCCGATACCACCGATACCGATGATGTGAATTCGCTCAATATGTCCAAACAGTGTTTTCAAAAGGGTAGATCCTCAACAATATGTTGTACGATTTTGGAAAGTCCGTCCTCGATGGTTTCAGGAAAATGATTTGTCAGGTCTTCCAGGATCTCCGGTCGGGCTATCAGCTGACGGACAGTTGTATCCAAAGCTCCCTCCTCAAAGCGATCCTCGGTAATCACAACGGCGATTCCCCTTTTTTCAAAGGCTTTTGCATTGTGAAATTGATGATTGGCGGCAGACGAGGGGAGAGGGATAAGAATTGCGGGTTTTTTTACATATTCCAGTTCGGCCAGAGTCAGGGCACCAGCCCGGCAAAGAATCAGGTCGGCTGCTGCATAAGCCGTACCCATATCCTCAATGAATGGATGCAGGTGAATATGATCCTTCTTTTCAAAATCCTTCCGGATCAGATCATAGTGTCGGGGACCTGTTTGCCACAGGATCTGAAGGGGTAAATCCTTTACCCAGGCTTCTGCATTTTTGGATACTTCCCGGTTCATATTCAGAGATCCCTGGGATCCGCCGAAAACAAAAAGGGTTTTCCGGCCATCCTTAAGATTCCATGTATTTAATGCCGATGGTTTATCTGTCAATTTTAGGGTACTGCGGACCGGATTTGGTGTTTGGATCAGGCGGGTACCGGGATGGATATCTAGGTGGGAGAGCACATCCTCATAGGCATAAAAAAGTATGCGTGCATGTTTTACAAGAATTTTTGTTGTGATTCCCGGCCAGGCATTTTGTTCCTGAATGTACAGGGGGATTTTTCGACGGATGGCTTCCCGCCCCGGCACGCCGGATACATAGCCCCCTGTTGCAATGACCAGGTCCGGTTTTATCGATGTAAACAGGCGTTTGACCATCCAGACTGATTTAAGAAGCCTGAAAGGAAATTTCAGGTTGTTCAGAACTGCCCCCTTGTACAAAGATCGGGCAACCCCTTTTATGGGAATGGTGTACTTTTTGTGAAAAAGTCCCCTTTCATCCCGGTTTGCCTCAATACCCAGAGCTGATCCGATATAGAAAAACCGGATATCATAGCCAGGATACTGCTGAATCAGGACCCGTTTCAGTTCCCGGGCGATGGCAACAGCCGGAAAATAATGTCCTCCGGTTCCTCCACCGGTCATTAGGACGTTAATATGTTTTGTAAACCGTTTCAGCGTGAAAAGTCTCCCTGATAATTCGAAATAAAATGCCCAGTAATGCACCGTTTATAAGAAGTTGTGAACCGGAATAACTCACAAAAGGCATGGGCAAACCAGTCACCGGAAAAAGTCCTACTGTTACTCCCATGTTAAACAGGGCATACAGGACAAGTGAAATATTGATACCAAAAACGATATATTTTCCGTACATATCGTGAATATCCATGGACAGTCGGATCAGGCTGATAAAGATAAGAACAAAGAGCAGGATGAATAATCCGGCACCCAGAAAACCCCATTCTTCCCCGATAATGGAATAGATAAAATCTGTATGTGCTTCGGGAAGGTACAGATTTTTCAGCATACTTTTTCCGAGTCCTGTGCCAGTCAGCCGTCCGTTTGCCAGGCTGATCAGGGATTGGTTGATCTGATAGGCACTGCCGGATGGGTTGGATTCTTTTCCCAGAAACACCAGGACCCGGCTCCAGCGGTAATCAGAAATCCGGATATAGACAAAGGCACCCAGTAAAAGGGGAAGGGTGGTTATTGTAAGGTGTTTCAGGGGGACTCCCCCCACATACAGGATAATACAGGTGATAAGGAACAGAATGACAGCGGTGGAAAAATCGGGTGCCAAAGCAATCAGAAGAATGGGAATGCCCAGGGCGATCAACGGAGGTAAAAGTCCCTGCTTATAGGATGTGATCGTTTCTTCCCGGTTCGAAAGGTAGCTTGCCAGGTAAATAATCAGGGTAAATCGCAGGATCTCAGACGTTTGGATGGTCATGACACCGGTCCGGATCCACCGGGCGGGATCAGAGCGGTTGCTGATCATATTTTGGATAAAAGGCAGGATGACAGCGACGAGGGTCAAAATATAGATCAGCCGGATGTGTTTCCTGAAGGTCCGGTAATCAATCAAATAGCAGGCCAATCCCAAAAGGAGAGCCATAAAAAGCCGTTGGAGATGATGGAAAAAGTAAGCATTACTGTTTCCATAACGTTCCAGAGAGATCTGGCTGCTGGCAGAAAAGAGCATGATGGTTCCCAGAAGCACCAGAAGTGCCAATGAAACTTTCAAAATCAGAATATATCCAGGATATGTGGTGGTTCTTTCATTCATTTGAGTTTTTTGACGATTTTCATGAAATATTCACCCCGTTCCTCAAAATTTTCAAACTGATCAAATGAAGAACAACCGGGAGAAAGAAGGACAATATCGCCGGGGTTTGCATTCTCATACGCTTTTGCCACGGCTTTATCCAGGGTTTTACAGGCAGTGATATTTTTCGTATCCAGTTCAAAGGCGATAATCTCTGCTGCTTCTCCGATGGTATATAGGTGTTTTATGTGGTCCAAATGATCATTCAGCGGGGTAAACGGAATTCCCTTGTCCCGGCCGCCCAGGATGAGATGGACTGGTTTATTGAAACTTTTCAAAGCCACAATCACCGAATCCACATTGGTTGATTTGGAATCATTGTAAAAAAGGACATTGTTTTTCGAATCCACATATTGAAGCCTGTGAGGTACGCCTTTAAAAGTGGTAAGAGATACGGTGACGCCTGCAGAGGATTCGAGAAACGAGGCAGCTGCGGAAAAAGCACTCATGATATTGTACTTGTTATGGAGTCCCGGCAACAAAATTTTGGATTCTTCAATCTGATAGGGAACATTTTTGATTTTGAAGTTGAAATATCCGTTTTCAAAGCCGGCTAACCGGTCTGTATGTTTATTCATCGTTACAGGAATGACTTTGGCTTTCACATTGGCATATTTCACGATATTGGGATCATCAATATTCAGAACGGCATAACGTTCCCGGGACTGGTGATTGAATATGTTCATTTTCGCCTGGATATAATCTTCAAATGAACGGTAGCGGTCCATGTGATCCGGTGTCAGATTCAGGAGGACAGCGGTATGGGGGGAGAACAGTTGGATGTTTTCCAGTTGAAAACTGCTGACTTCCACGACATAAATCGGATGGCGGTCCTGTTGGAGGGATTGGAAGATCGCTTCGGAAAAGGGGTATCCATTGTTTCCACAGGCAACGGCATCCAATCCGGATTTGTTCAGGATATCCGCCGTCAGTTCCGTGGTGGTGGTTTTGCCATTTGACCCGGTGATGGCAATTGTAGGTGTATCGGCAAACCAGAAGGCGACTTCAATTTCAGATATAACAGGGACATTGTTCCAACGTAGCTGATCGGCAATTTTTGCCCGGGTTGGGATGCCGGGGCTGATGACGGCAAAATTGGCATCGAAAAGCTGTTCGGAATGTTCACCAAATTCGTAATCCACACCCCATTCTTCAAGTTTGCTCACCAGTTCCGGTGTTTTCAGATCCGGATTACTTTCGCTGACAATCACATCTGAGCCCTGGGATGACAGGAGACGGGCGACAGCCAATCCGCTCCGCTGAGCTCCCAAAACCACGACTTTTTTTCCTTCTACATAGATCATAACTTTCACCGTATTTTAAATGTGACAAGACTCATCAGGGCAAACATGATTCCCAGTATCCAAAAGCGGATAACCACCTTACTTTCATCCCATCCTTTTAATTCAAAGTGATGGTGCAGGGGGGCCATTCTGAAAACCCTTCGCCCAACTCCATATTTTTTTGCTGTATATTTAAAAAAAGTTACTTGTATCATAACACTCACCGCTTCAATCACAAAAACTCCCCCCACCAGGAAGAGGAGAAGTTCCTGTTTGATGAGGACGGCAATTGTTCCGATGACAGCGCCGTAGGTCAGGGAGCCGGTATCTCCCATGAAAATCTCTGCCGGTTTGGCATTGTACCAGAGGAAGCCCACAAATCCTCCCAGCATGGCCGCCAGGAAGACGGTAATTTCCCCTGCTCCGGGCATGTAGAGGATATGCAGGTATGAACTGAAATCTACACGACCGGTGATATAACTGATAGCCGCGAATACCATAGTTGTAATACTTAACAGGCCTGTGGCCAGCCCATCCAGTCCGTCTGTGAGGTTCACGGCATTGGAAGAACCGGTTATCACCA
>LDZU01010371.1_pt1 | contig 32645 bp, 37 predicted proteins | sample 615531 | NCBI WGS metagenome assembly LDZU01 (sample SAMN03408293, study PRJNA278302) | terrestrial metagenome | isolation source: oil reservoir sample SB2 | place: USA: Alaska, North Slope, Schrader Bluff formation | collected 2011-09 | reverse complement strand
CGGACAAAAAGGACAGCTTGTCCTGGCCATCCTCACCATCGCTCTGTTCGTATTAGCCGCCGGTGCGCCCAACGCCACCATCGGTATCGGTCGATAAATTCCTTTAGGAGTATTTACCATGCTTAAGAAAATCGAAAATTACAACTACAACAAAAGCACTCACAATATGGAATACAGCCGTCTGCTCTCCGCTGCCGTCATCAACCGCAGCTTTTGCAATATGCTGCTTTCCGATCCCTCCAAAGCTATCACCAATGGTTACAGCGGTGAGAAATTCAACCTCAGCAAAGAGGCACAAGAAAAACTCACGACCATCCATGCCACCTCTCTGCAGGAATTCGCCGCCAAACTGGCCACTCTATAAAGAAAAATCATCAGGAGAAATACCATGAAAAACCTAACAACCAAACTCAACCTCTTCGCCGGACAAAAAGGACAGCTCATCCTGGCCATCCTCACCATCGCTCTGTTCGTGCTAGCTGCCGGTGCGCCCAACGCCACCATCGGCATCGGTCGATAAATATACTATTCAATTGTTCTTGAATCACAGCCAGAATATCGTCTGATGTGTTCTATTCTGGCATAAAACTTGCTGGCTGTTTATTGTTTTGTGTATTTTAATGTTTAGTGGATAGAAAATTAATGGATAATTTACAGCAAACAAAACATATGCAGTCCATTCTGGTGACCAGCACAAGGACATATGTTAACAATGCATCCATCGCTGCTGATCTGGCAGCTATGGTGGCCCAATCTGGCAAGAAAACATTATTGCTGGATGCCGATCTCAACAGACCGGTCATTCATCGTGTTTTTGAACTTCCCAATCGGGTCGGCTTGAGTGACGTATTGCAAGGGCAGCGCACCGCAAATGCGATCATGCATACCATGATCGAAGGCAACCTGCACATCATTACCAGCGGTAGCATGCCAACCATGACCAAAGATCTCATCGGCACCAAGGAGATGAGCAATCTGCTCAAACAATTAAAACAGGATTATGAAAAGATCTTCATCCATGGACCGGCATTCTTTTATAACGAAGCTACATTGCTCGCAGCGCAGGTTGATGGGGTGGTGCTGCTGATCAACCCAAGCTACGCAAAATCAGAAGTTACCCAGGCAATTGTGGAAAGATTTCAAAAAACAGGAACTACGATCATTGGGATCGTCATGCGCGATCAACCCAAGTATCAATCCAATCAATCTACTTTCATCAATCGGCTGTTGAATTATGATAAACACAACAGGATCGAGCCATGATCCCTTCAATTCCCAAAAATTCTAATTTTTCTCTATCCACTGGCTGCTTTTATTCAAAAAGCAGCCTTGTTTTTTATATGACAATTCCTCTACAATCTAAGAAAGAGAGGGCCAAACCTATGCCAACCATACCTACCGCTAATCCCCAACAACAAATGCAGCAGCTGGTCGAACCCTGGTATCAGGCCATTCAGGAACCCGAAAAAGCACGATGAAACCCGGTGAAAGCGGAAGTCTGATCGTTTCTACTCCTATCTTTCCACGCGATCAGATCGAGGATCGCATCCTGGCATTCAAAGTCCCCTACTTTCGCTGTATCGGAAGAGATACCTGGACTACACCTATTCAATACATGTGGAATGAATTCAATACGCTAAATATGGGACGTCTTTGATAATCAGTTGGTTTGTTTTTGAAGAATAGTACTGAGAAGGATCGCTACTCCCCATGCCACAAAGAAACCCGGAACCAGCATGACCGGTTCAAACATGCCGCAGCTCCCGGCAGCCAGCCCAAGAAAAGCGAATATATATAGAAACAACATGGTCAGGTTATGGCGCAGCCGTTTGACAATAATCCGTAAAAGCAATTCCAGCGTGAGGATGGCAGCGTTTCCCAGAAAGAGCAGCGGCACAACACGAAAATCAAATTCGTAATCCGCCAACCAACTGCGCAGCATGGGAAACCATACCAGATCCGGCAGGCGCCAATCCGCAGCCCAATGTTGAAAACCTGCCAGTATGGCAGTGCCCATCCAGATCAACATCAACGCCCAGATCACCGTGGCAAATCTGTCATTGACAATAATTTCATCCCGATCGCGTAACCCAAGATCATCCATGGCGCTCAATTATAAAACGAAAAGTGGCATGTTTAAAAACATGCCACTCGGTGAAATGCCCATCGAACGAGAACTATTGGCGGCGCAGCAGACCACCCAACATCACACTGATACCCAGAGCGATCAACATGAGCGGCCAGATAATATACCAGTTCAAGAAGGGAGATAAACCCCATCCGATCAAGAAGGCTGCCAGCACCAGTTTACCGCCCACTCGCGATTTAAAGGCAGGTACCAGCAATCGGATCAAGACTTCCAGGACAACGATGAATCCGGCACCCAGGGCGATCATATGGAATGTATTGAATGCCAGCAGTTCTCCCAATCCGCGAAAAACCAGAGAATGGCGAACATTCATACCCAGCCCTTCCCACCAGCCCAGATTGTGCCCCAGGAATACCAACCCTGCCCAGATCAAGACAGCTGCCCAGGCGATGGAACTCAGCAGATCATGTTCCTCTGCTTTTTCCTCATGTTTTTCCATTTCTTTTTCGTTTTTCTCATCAACCATTTTTTCATCCTTTTCGTTGAAATCTTTATCAGACATAGGAATCCTCCATATAATTTCTCATTTCACTACACCTATTAATACGGATTTTTCTCTAACGAGTTTCTTGAATAAATATCCAAATCACCCTACCAAAATAGGATCGCAGGATTTCGGGGCGAAAATCGACTCACTGCAATTCTTGATCATAAAAATCGATCATTCTTTGGATAAAAAGCGTATCCCCACTGTTTTGGAAGGTATGTGGTTGATCTTCATAAAAATAACAGTACACTTCTTTTTGAAGGGTTCCCAAGTCGGAACACAACTGGTCGGACCATGCCAGCGGCACCACTTTATCCGCTTCGCCATGATGGACGCTCAAGGGAGTGGAGATGCGATCAAGATAGGTGCTGGCGGAAAGGGAGCGCAAGACCTCATCGGTGGTCTGGATCTTGGGATTGCCGCGCCCATCATCCTTACTAAAGTACTCCAAATTGGTTTTTTCGTCAGCATTGATCGATGCATACAGAACAGCCGCGTCAATATTCGGATCAATTTCCAGAACACGCAGCACGATCCCCCCTCCCATGCTGTGCCCCCAAATGCCGATGCGCTCGCCATCCGCTTTCTCCAGGGGACCTGCCGTGCCGGCCTGGGTGCGGATCAATTCCAGCAGGTTCAATGTATCGATCGTATCGCCAATTCCCACCGGGTTATATCCATCGTCCGATGCGCCATATCCGCGCAGGTTGGGATGCAGCACGATATAACCGGCTTTCGCCAGCGCGTCGGCATAGCGGGTGGAATAATCCAGCATACTGTATTCGTCAGGATCGACATATCCATGCAGCAAGACAATGACCGGAAAAGGCCCTTCACCAGTTGGTACATTTAAGAACCCGTACAGTTCCAACCCTTCACTGCGGTACTTAAACACAGAACGTGTAAACGAACTGCCATTTGCGAGCGTTCCCTCTATTTGGATCACGCCACCCCCATAACTGCGCCCGGCCAGCGCTTCCATGCTGTAAATCGCATAGGGATTGGGGGTTGGCGTAATGGTTGGCAGAGGTGTGGGGGTGAATTTAGGTGTGGGAGTGATGGTTGGGGTGAGCGTTGGAATGGGTGTGGTGGTTGGCGAAACCCGCTGTACAAGCGGTTCTGGTAAAATTTCTTCTGTTCTACCAAACAAGCTGCAAGCAGTGGAAATGAAAAGCAGGGAGAGTCCGATAATTAATAATGCAATGCGAACTATTTTTACGTGTGGGATTCCCTTCTTTCCAATGCCTTGCATGCCAGTGATAATACTATGATTTCTTACCCTTAGAAAGCATGGAATTTCTATTTTTATACAATACACAGCAGTATACTGCAGGCACAGCGGAAAAAGTTCAAACCTATTTACAATTTCACATATAGAAGGATTTTAGGGGTTTTAAACAAAAAACGCGATCTCTCTTCGTAGATCGCGCATCCGTGTGGGCCCGGCAGGATTCGAACCTGCGACCAAGCGGTTATGAGCCGCGCGCTCTGCCACTGAGCTACGGGCCCGGCATCAGCCAGTGCATGGATTATATCATCGAATATCTGGAGCTTACAAAAAGCGGGAGGTGTTCAACCCTTCCGCTTCATTTTTCTATTCCAGGATCAAGCGGGTGCGTTGGAAGCGCTTCTTCGCGAAGAGCAGCATGACGACATCCGCCACAACCAGCACACCAAAGAACCCGGCAATAATGAGCGGCAGCTTCGCATCCAAAACAGGACCAACACGGATGAAGAAATCCTGCACCTGAGCAGGGAAGGTCTGGAGCAAAATGAATGGGATGAACCAGATCGCCATGATGGATAAGCTCAATTTTTGATAAGCCTGCCGCACCGTGCCGGCTTTGAGCGATACAAATACCCCGATACTGCTTATGAAAATGGCGATCAGCAGCACCGCAGCCACACCGCCAAAGAACATACCGGTATTGTAAAACTGCAATCCATCACCCGGAAAGGCCACATTAATGGTTGCTGCTCCGACCAGCGCACAGGCCAGAGAAATATCCCAGGCATACAGCACCGAAGCGGCGATCTTTCCTAGCAAGATAGCCGTATCAGAAAGGCGCGTGGCAAGCAGCGTTTCGAGCGTGTGGCGCTCCCGTTCTCCCGCAAAGGCATCTGCTACCAATCCAATGGTCATGAACAAGGGCACCCAGGCCCAAGCAAGCAGCGCGGTAGGTTCCTGCAGCCATGCAGCGCCATTCACATACGGTAAATAAATGCCAACAAGCCCCACCAGGATAGCCATGCTGACCCAGCTCTGCCGCCCGCCCCCACGGTGGAATACAACTTCTTTCCATTCTTTTTGTATTAAAGTAAGAATATCCTGTATCATGCCTGCTCCTCCAATAATGCCAGAAATGCTTCTTCCAGCGATGCTTTTCCTTTGCGCACCTCATCGATCATGACGCCCTTGGCCGCCAGGAACTGCACCAGGTTCCCCGAATCGGTCTCCTGCTTGAAATGCACAACCAGATGGCGATCCTGCAGATCCACTGCTTCCACCTCCGGCATAGCCCGCAATTCAGCCACAACCCTATCATTGAACCCGCGCCCAACCACAATCAGTGTATGAGCGCTTTTTTGCAGGCGCAGTTCATCCGGTGACCCAACCGTGAGCAGCTTCCCTTTGTTGATGACCGCGACCTGATCACAGATCTTCTCCGCTTCAGCCAGATTGTGGGTGGTTAAAAAGACCGTCACGCCGTGCTGGCGCGCCAGATCAACCAGGTCATCGCGCAGGCTGGCCGCCGCCACCGGGTCAAGGCCATCGGTGGGTTCATCCAAAAAGACCAGCTTGGGATTGTGGATCAGCGTGCGCACCACAGCCAGCTTTTGCTTCATCCCGCGGCTCCAGGTGCTTACCATTTCCTTGCGGCGCTCGTATAATCCCATTTTTTCCAGCAGGGAGCGGATGCGCTCCGCGCGCTCTGCCGCAGGAATATGCCAGATGCGCCCGAAGAGCTCCAGATTATCCTCCGCGGTAAGGCGTTCGTATAATCCAGTCTGTTCCAGCAGTGCGCCGCAGTTCAGGCGGATTTGATTCGCCTGGGTGCGTGTATCAAACCCAAGCACCTCGGCGCTGCCGCCGCTTGGTTCCAGCAGCCCCAGCAGCAGCCGGATGGTGGTGGTCTTACCGGCTCCATTGGGACCAAGGAAACCGAAGATCGTCCCGGTGCGGACCTCAAAAGTGATCCCGTCCACGGCATGCACATCGCCGAACTGGCAATGCAGGTCATAGGTGCGAATACTGATGTTTTCCGATGTCATTTATTCTCCGTTCATTTTCTGCATGATTTTTTTAAAATGGTTGCGATATTCTTCAAATGCGCTGCGCCCTTTCGCGGTCATGCTGCACAGCGTCTGCGGTTTCTTCTCATTGAATATTTTGCGGATGGTAATATACCCCGCTTCTTCCAGTTTGCTAAGATGAGAAGAGAGGTTTCCCCGTGTAAGTCCGCTTTCAGTTAGCAAAAAGAGGAAATCAGCTTCTTTGACCGTGTAGAGAATGGTGCTGATCACCAGACGGGCAGGCTCATGGATCAGCCGGTCCACCTCAGCCAGATCGCGCAGTTTCTCATCACTCATGCGTCCTCCTGCTCCGGTTTTGTCCGCACTATGTACGTTATAAAGGCAGCCAAACCGGAGATCAACCACACGCCGCCAATGGCAGCCATGAGCAGGATGGATCGCAGATCGGCGTTCATCGATAATCCTGAAATCCACAGCCCCAGCCCAAATTCAGCCAGCGCAACCACGAACAGCCGGTTGACCCCATACCAGAACGCCAGAAAGAGCGTGACCAGCGCAAGCAAGCTGCCGACCATGATCAGCGAATTGATCTTGAGAACCTCGGGGCCGATGTAGGTGACCACCAGTGCCATCCCAAAACCCAGCACACCGCCAATGATCGCCCTGAAAACCCGGTTCTTGCGACTCTTGGTCTGGAATGCCACATATCCCGTTCGGCGGTAGGTAATGTGCTCTTTGATCCATTTCACCAGGCGCCCGTAGAGAAACCAGCACAGGACGAAAAAGAAGGGTTCGGCAATCGCCATGATGAGGCTCTGAGTATCACTCAAGGGCAGTTTGACCATCAGATAGTAATATCCCGATAACGCGCCAAAGAATAAGCCCATGGCAATTTCAGCCATGCCGTCCACCCACCAATAGCCATATGTTTTGCGTATGATCTGCTCGATCTTATTCTTCATATCACCTCACAAACTGGTTTGTTTTACAAACTTGTCTGCATTATTATAAACCCTTTGATCGGATTGTCAAGGGGAAAGCCAGTTCCATCTCGCGATTTCGTATCCCGCTTTGATGCGTTTATAATTGCGGTGAGAAAGGGAGATCATGAAAAAGAATTCAACTTTGCTGAAAAAAGTCTCCTGGTCATTTTGGTACGGGATCGGGATGGCGCTGCTGGAAGCAGTGGTGGTGGTATATCTGCGCAAATTATATTACCCGCAGGGATTCAGCTTTCCATTGAGCACCATGGAATGGAACATTTACCTGACGGAAATACTGCGCGAAGCCGGTACCCTGCTGATGCTGGTGTGCGTGAGCGCTCTGGCGGCGGAAAATTTCTCCACCTGGTTGGCCTTCTTTCTTTTCAACTTTGCAATCTGGGACATCTTTTATTATGTGTGGTTGAAGGTCCTGCTGAATTGGCCGGCCAGTTTGATGGAATGGGATATCCTCTTTTTGATACCCATCACCTGGGATGGTCCCATTTTAGCCCCGCTGCTGTGCACGCTGGCCATGCTCGCGCTGGCCGGCATCATTCTCATCTTTCACGGTCGGGGAGTAAATGTCAAGCTGAAAGCCAGGGATTGGATGCTGCTGTGGGGCGGCGCGCTGCTGGTATTCATCAGTTTTATCTGGAATTACACCAGCTTCATGCTGAGAGGAGGCTTTTTCAGCGATCTGAAAAGCCTGGGCAGCAATCCCGCTTTTCAACAGGCAGTTGTAGCCTTTATTCCATCCAGTTTTCAATGGCCGCTTTTTCTGGTCGGGTATGGGTTAATCCTAACCGCCATCCTTCTGCTGGCGATCCGCTTTCGAAAACAAAGCAAAAGTTCATAAGTAAAAAAGAAGGGCGAGTTTTTTCTGCCCTTCTCTGTCATACAAGCGAATGTATTAATCGATCAATAATTATTGTGGATATACTCCACCGCACTGTAGAGAACCGCATCTTCACCAGAAGTAAGACTCTCTATGGTGGTAGGAACTGTGACCTGCGGAACAACACCCTCTCCCTCAAGCAGAACAGACCCATCCGCTTTGATAAAACGACCGGTGGGAATGGTAAGGGTGATATCGCCCGGCAGGACAAATTCACCGCGGGCTACTTCCGCTTCCATACCGGCAGTCGGATTTTCCCCGATCACAACCACACCCGGCACCTGGCTGAAGCCATAGGCTTCCAACTCACAGGCGCTGGCGCAGTACTGGTCAACCAGCAGGATGATCTGGTCAAAGCTGTATTGTTCCTCATTCGGATAGACTTCATCCATCAAGCCTTCCGGCTCGAATTGACCGGTTTGTTCGCTGTAGTATTCAAGCTGCCCAATGGGGATATTCTGGTCATACAGGAACCCGGCCAGCCCCAGATTGGTACCACCGCCGTTGACGCGCATATCAATGATCAGATTGGTAGCCCCGTAATCGGTGAAGGTTTGCAGAGCATGCCCGAAAAGTCGGATGATCAGACCAATATCATCGCTGTTCGAACTGATTTTAATATAGCCGATCTCATCCGATAACAGCTTATATTCAACCGGCATCACGGAAGCAAAATAAGAAGCCCAAGAAGAATCCACGTTGATAAAGCTGTAAGGATCATAAAATGAGGTAAGAGTTATTTGGTTGGTCTTTCCATCGGGATTGCGATATTCCACGGTCATTTGCTCTCCTTCTGGAGCGCGAAAGGCGCTGGTGACCTGATCATAGCGATATAAATGATCGGAAGATGTGGGGAAGAACGGCTCGCTTTCAGCGATCCAATCCGATACATCCATACCGTTCACAGTCAGGATCTGGGCGCCAACCTGCAGCCCGGCTGCTTCTGCTGCACTATCCGCAGTGACATAAACCACAATTGCTTCACCTGCATCCGTCTTCTTTACAGAGAAGCCAAATCCAGGGAACACATTTTCATACAGGTAGTTCCAGTAATAATCATTCCCGTCAAAATAGACATGCCCATCATGAAAGCCAAGCGTAAATTCATGGAGTGCCAGGAAAAATGCGTTCGGATCATCGTCTCGTTCCGCTTGTTCCACCATTGGCATGACCGTATCATACAAAGCCTGCCAATCAGGTTCTTTTCCTTCAATCCCATTGAAAGCATATTCCACACTGATGGTGTCATACAGCTTTTGAAAAGCTTCGGTATAGGAGAGATCGGTATAATCCTTGATGGCTACGTCTTTCGGCTCATACAGCTCCACGTCCGCAACCTGGTCACGGTTGATCTCGAAAGGTTTTTCATCAAGATCGATGACCGAATACCCGGCCGGCACATCCATCACGGGGTCATCCTCCGTGAAGAGCAGTCCATCATCCCCAAACCCGCTGGGGAACTGCTGCTTGTCATCGGGTGCCCAAATAATGAGCTTTCCACCAATGACCTCATCCTGGTTTTCCGAATCCGTTTGGACGGAAGCCAGGTAGGAAGGCCAACCCCAGCTACGGTCATCTCCCTCAGAGAACACACCGCCGGTGATATTGGGAGAATAAGCTACGGCGAAAACCTGTACGCCGCGATCCTCCTGACCATCCTGATCCACATCCTGCATCTCCCCTTCGGGGATGGAAGGCAAAGACAGACGGTAGGTAGCACTGTTATTGTCTTCATCTACATCCACATATCCCAGAACCTGGGATGCGATCGGTAATTCCCAATCCAGATCACGTAAAATAAAACTGGTCATATCGGTGAGCATGACGGCATGCTCAACATAATAGGTTTCAAGCACGAACTCGTTGGAATATTTAAAGGTGCCGGTGATTAAAACCGGTTCCTCCGTGGGCTGGTCCGTTTCCGGCAAATTGGTATCGGTCGATGCAGCGGAGGGAGTTTTCTCACAGGCGGTGAGTCCCAAAGCAAGGATCAAAATAATAAATAAGGTTTGACGTTTCATAAGCGTTCTCCCTTGAACAAATCAATGAAATGATTGTACACGAATTTAATTCCGGCGGAAAAATATAGCCCTGTTTCCTGTCATATATATAGATGACTTTCCTAAAAGAATTGTTAGACTTTCAATTTCCATGAATTGGTTTATTATCGCTTTTATAATTCTTAAAAGAAGGCGCAAAACGTTTTTCACGATCACCTCACCTTAGCTCGTGCCTTGCATTTGGATAGAATTGATTAGCAGCAACTTTCACAAACGCTACCCTTTGTCATTTCCCAAGGCCATAAATTTCATGGAAAAGTCTCAGTGCAAACACAGTATTGGTTGATGCAATGAATTTCAGATCGAAAAAAGACAAGCATTGTGCAGCGGCGCCGGCCGTTCAGTGCCTTTGGCAAAAAAGGAATGTGGACGGTTTATAGGATCTCGGATCGCGACCGGCTAACTATGTACGTCTACCACTCTCAAAATCCTGGCGGAATTCCGTACATCGTAAGCACGATTGGAGCACACGTATTCTGATTCTATTATCGCGATCTTAATGAAACAATACTGCATTTCCCGTTTTCTTGATCGCCATCCTAATTTCTAGCACCTTTGAGATCAAGAAAATTCCTTAATTTCCTCCCTTTAAAACAAAAGAGCGGGCGATGGGATTCAAACCCACAGATACCCTCTTGTAAAAAATAATATTTTCTGTATAATAAATTGAAACGTTTCAATTTATTATGTCAACCATCAAAGATATTGCGCAAAAAGCTGGAGTTTCCATCGGGACCGTCTCGAACTATTTCAATAATCCCGATCTATTAAACCCGCAAACCTTCGACCGCATTAAATTAGCAGTCGAACAGTTGAATTATCACCCGCATTACGCTGCGCGGGCATTAAAATCGCACCAAACTCGAAAAATTGGAATCATACCGGTGATATCCGCGGAAGAAAATAAACACCAGGGTTCCAGCGATTATGTATTTTTTGATTTCCTTTCTGCTGTCAATACAGCAGCCGCCGAAAGAGGATATGGAGTGTTGCTTGAGACCGTTCTCAACGAAGTTGATGAAACCGAAAAGTACATCCAGTTGATCGGAGAGAAGCAAATCGATGGTTTTGTTCTGCTGGGTACACGCCTGGATGATAGCCGGGTGGGTCTATTACTGGACCAGAAATTCCCTTTTGTTACATTCGGGAGAACTTCTCGTCTGGCGGAGCATCCATGGGTTGACGTGGATGGCGCCCAGGGAATTTCAAAAGCGATCGATTATCTTGTTTCCATTGGGCATCAGCGAATTGCATTGATCACTCCCCCCTCCTCCCTGTATTGTGCACAGGCACGTCTCGAGAGTTTCCATCACAGTATGCAAATGCATCATTTACCGATCGATGACGATCTAATCATTGAAGGAGATTTCACAGAAGAAGCCGGTATTCAATTGATGAATACTCTTCTGCAGTTGAAGCGAGTGCCCACTGCATTGTTGGCGCCCAATGATATTTCTGCGTTCGGCTTGATGAAAGCGATGCAATTGAACTCATTAAAACCAGGCAGAGATATTTCGATCGTAGGTTTTGATAATATTCCATTAGCGTATTACTGGCAGCCATCATTGACAACCATCGCTCAACCAATTCGCCAAATCGGTTATATGGTTGCCAACATACTTATGAATATGTTAGAGGGCGTACCTGGTTTATCTCAGAAGTTGATCGAACCGGAATTGATCATTCGAGAATCAACTTCATCAATATAATTTTTTTAAAGAGGACTTGAAACGTTTCAATAATACTAATTAAAAAGGAGGTACCCAATAAGAGAATTTTGCTGGTTTCGAACATAATAATAAATTGTAGGAGGATAAAATGAAAAAAATACAATTGATTCTCACGGCTAGTTTAATTCTGTTTAGCCTTCTTCTGACAGGTTGCACACAAGACGCAACAGAAATTGAACCCACTCAAGAAGAAACAGTAGCTGAAGATGTGGTTGCAGACGAAGTCACGATCACTTTCTGGCACACATATAGTGAGAATTCGTCAGAAAATGATATGTTGGTTAACACTCTCATCCCGATCTTTGAAGAACAACACCCCAATATCACTGTTGAAACATTGATCGTTCCTTGGGAAGACTTCCGCAGCAAAATATACACATCTATCGCTGGTGGTGTTGCACCAGACCTGGCACGTATTGACATCATCTGGGTTCCAGAATTTGCGGAAATGGGAGCGTTGGTCGCCCTGGATGAAAACATGAGTGATTTTGCTTCATTTTCTGATCAGGTTTTCCCGGGGCCGCTTTCAACGAATGCATGGAAGGGTCATTATTATGGGTTGCCGCTGGATACCAATACAAAAGCCTGGTTCTACAACAAAGCCATGTATGAAGCTGCCGGCATTGTGCCACCAACCACTTTTGATGAGATGCTAGCACAATGTGAAGCAATAAAAGCCGTATATCCAGATGGTTACTACTTTGCAACAGACGGTACATTCTCATGGGTTACACTTCCGTGGATTTGGAGTTTTGGTGGATCCATCACCGATGAGGAAATCACCACCGCTACCGGGTATCTGAACGGTCCAGAAACTGTAGCCGCTTATGAATACTTGCTACAGCTTTATAACAATGGATGCATTGCGCCGGTAATCATGGGTAGTGGCATTGACGTTTTCACTGGATATGCTCAAGATAGCTATGCCAGCATTGACAATGGACCCTGGACATTTCCGATCATTGAATCCCAATTTCCTGACAAGGAAATTTCTGTCAGCCCATTCCCGGCTGGTCCAGGTGGATCTATTAATGTTGTTGGTGGAGAGGATGTAGTTTTATTTGAACAATCAGAGAATAAAGAAGCCGCTCAAGAATTTATGCGTTTCTTGCTTTCTGAAGAGTATCAACTAAAGATGGCAGAAGTAGGTCAGATTCCCGTCTTGAAAGATATTGTAAATTCAGATTACATCCAGAACCACCCTTATTACAGTGTGTTCCTTGAGCAATTAGCCACATCGAAATCTCGCACAGCGCATCCCAAATGGGAGCAAATGGATGAGATCATCACCAATGCAGGTCAGTTGATCCTGCGTGGTGAAAAATCCGTTCAAGATGCTTTGGATGAAGCAGCAGCAGAAATCGATATCCTTCTTCAGGAATAAATTCACAAAAATGGAGTTGGGATAATTCATCCCAACTCCATTCCCATGAATAAAATAGTAAATATGAAAAATAAAAAGTTGATATTGACACCGTATTACTTTTTGTTACCCGGATTCATTTTTTTAATCATCTGGTTGATCTACCCCATGTTGAAAGCATTACAGATAAGCTTTTATGATTGGAATTTTATTGATTCCGCCAAAAATGTTTTTGTTGGATTGACCAATTATTTAAGAGCATTTCAGGATGTTATTTTTCTTTCATCATTTAAGAATACGATCGTGTACGCGATTGTTACAGTTAGCGGACAATTGATCTTAGGATTAGCGGTAGCGCTGGCTGTCGATCGGATCACCTACGGAAAGGTCTTTTTTCGAACAGCTTACTATCTTCCTGTTGTAACCTCATGGGTCGTATGTTCTCTCCTTTTTAAATTTTTATTCAATTCAAGTTCATCCGGATTGATCAATTATGCTCTGATCGATATTCTTCATGTAATTGAAACCGGAATTCCCTGGTTGAACGAACCAGAAACCGCATTCCTGGCTCTATTTACCTTGGGTATATGGAAAGGAGTAGGATGGACGATGGTAATTTTTCTTGCAGCACTGCAATCAATCTCGAAAGAACTTCACGAAGCAGCGCAAATTGATGGAGCAAATGAATGGCAAATCATCAAGCATATTACTATCCCGATCATCTCCCCAACAATTGTGCTGGTGTCTATTATGTTAACAATCGGCGCATTTCAGACTTACATTCCGATCAACCTCATTACCAACGGAGGACCGGTTCATCGCACAGAAGTAATACTCAGTTATATGTACAATCAGGCTTTTACGAATTGGGATTTCGGTTATGCTTCTGCTTTATCATATATTCTGATCATCATTGTGTTTCTAATCAGCCAGTTTCAAATAAAAATGAATAATAAATTCGAAAATTAAACTATGAGAATAAAAAAGTTTCCGAAAATAAAAAAGGGGGCAGGGCAAATATTTCTCTATTTATTGCTGTTCATTGGGATTTTCTTCACGATAACCCCTTTCCTTTACATGCTTTCAACATCCCTCAAAGGAGATATCTTCATATTCGAATTTCCGCCAAAATTCATCCCAACTGACCCAACTCTTCAGAATTACCTGACTGTGCTAACAAGACGAAGATTTGATAAGTATTTTCTCAACAGTGTCATTGTAACGATCTGCACAACGTTTTCGGTTGTTTTTCTATCCTCAATGATGGCTTTTGGTTTCGCCCGTTTTCAATTCAAATTACGAAAGCCCTTATCAAATTTGATCCGCATTCTAATGATGATGCCTTCAATGACCCTGATTGTCCCGCAATTCATTCTGGCAAGTGAATTGAACCTGCTGAACAGGCTGGAAGGGGTAATCATGGTCTATATTGCCCAGAACCTGTCTCTTAACGTTTTTCTCCTGACCGGATTCTTTAAGCAGATCCCAAATGAAATTGAGGAAGCCGCCAAAATTGACGGAGCTTCACCATGGCAGATCTACACCAGGATAATCCTACCTCTTTCAACTCCCGCGCTTGCTACATCCGCAATCTTTTCATCACTGGGAGCCTGGGATGAGTATGTATGGGCTATGACCGTATTGAACAAACCTGAAATGCGAACTTTGCCGGTGGGTATTGCATCTTTTCACGGACAATTTGTCACGGATTGGGGATTGGTATTTGCCGCATCGATCATTGCGATTACACCGATCATTTTATTATTCATTTTTTTCCAAAAATATTTTGTGAAAGGGATCACTGCCGGGTCTATCAAAGGGTAATTCATGAATTCTACATTCTACGAAAAAAGCATTGCTGTCATTCTCAACAATCAAGATCGAAATGGCGGTTATATAGCATGCCCTAATTTCAAACAATATCAGTACTACTGGTTCCGGGACGGATCATTTATTGCATATGCAATGGATATTGCAGGTCAGTTGCACAGCGCTGAGCGATATCATACTTGGGCAATAAACACTATCTTGCTGAATAAAGCGAAACTTAATAATGTGATTAAAAAAAAGAAAGCTGGATCGATAGACGCATCTATAGATTTTTTCCATTGCAGATTTAATGCCGATGGAAGTGATGCCGATGGAGATTGGGCTTATCATCAATTAGATGGACTGGGCGCTTGGTTATGGTCATTTGGCAATCACTGCCGTATTGAAGGGATAACTCAATTATCCAATGAACAAGAAGAAGCGATCAATTTGGTTTATTCATATTTACAAACTCTATGGGATACACCATGTTATGATTGTTGGGAAGAAGACATGAATTCGGTGCATACCTATACGTTGGCAGCAATCTATGGAGGTCTTCAAACGATCAGTAGTGTATACCCTCTTCAAGGTCTTCCCAATCTTAATAATAAAATTCATGAATACATCCTTCGATATCTCTTTAAGAATGGAGAATTTCAGAAATCAACATCTAACGAGGGGATTGATGCAAACCTGTTGGGATTATTCGTCCCCTTTAATGTTTTCAGTAAAGATTTTGACGGTTTTCAAAAAACCCTCAAGAAAATTGAGTCGGATCTATTGACCCAAAAATATGGACTACATCGCTACCGGGAGGATACATATTATGGAGGTGGTGAGTGGATTCTCTTGAGTGCCTGGTTGGGTTGGATATATGCAAATCAAGAGAAAACGTCTCAAGCAATAGAAATATTGCAGTGGGTAGAAACTCAATTTACAAATGAGGGATTTCTAGCAGAGCAAACGGGGAAGAATCTGTTTCATACAAACTTCTTCGATGTTTGGCAAAGCAAGTGGGGTCCTATTGCGTCACCTCTTTTGTGGTCACATGCGATGCACATTATCCTTTTTCAAGCGATCAACAAGGATCCCGGAGAAAGACAATTGAAATTCTAGGAAGATAGACAGTAGATATGTAGGATTTATAGAGGGTAATGAAATGTGGTTTCAAGACGCAATTGTTTACCAGATTTTTCCAGACCGATTCTTTAATGGTGATCGAACGAATGATCCAGAAGATATCGTAGCCTGGCAAGCCAAGCCAACGAATAATAATTTCTACGGAGGTGATTTGCGAGGGATTTTAGATAAATTGGATTATTTAAATGATCTGGGCATCAATACGATCTATCTCAATCCCATCTTTCAAGCAACTACTAATCACCGTTACGATACAATCGATTACTATCAAATTGACCACGCTTTGGGAAATAATGATTCTTTTCGTGAATTTGTTGAAGAATTACATCAGCATAATATACGAATCATTCTGGATGGTGTATTTAACCACTGCGGGAACAACCACCCGTTTTTTATTGATGTTGTTCGAAATGGTCAAAGATCGCCTTATGCTGATTGGTTTGAGATCCAAGAATTCCCTGTTTCTGTCAATCCTTTGAGTTACAAGACCTGTGGGGGTTGCGAATATTTGCCAAAATTTAATTTTCAAAATCCTGCTGTGCGGTCATATCTCTTGCAAGCGGCTTGTTATTGGACAGCCAATTTTAATATTGATGGTTGGCGGCTTGATAGTGCACAAAGAATACCGCAATCTTTTTGGAATTCCTTTCAAAGTGAAATTCGTAAAATAAATCCACAGATTTATCTTTGCGCAGAATTATGGCATGAGCCAACAAATTTTTTTCAGAATAATTTATTCGACGGAGCAAGCAATTATTTATTACGTCAACTATTACTTGATTATTTCAATGAAGAAATCATTGATGGGGAGGATTTTTTATACGAATTATCCTCTTTATATAACCGTCTTGGAGAAAATGCATTTGGTATGCTGAATCTTGTAGGTTGCCATGACACGCCAAGGGTGAGCAGCGTATTTGATGATAAATCCCAAAGTTTATTTGCGACCATTCTTGTTCAATTTTGCCTACCGGGGATCCCGCAAATATATTATGGAGATGAAATTGGATTACAAGGTGGAAAAGACCCGGATTGCCGCAGATCTATGATTTGGGAAAAGAAACAATGGAATACGAAATTACAGAGCCATTTTAAAACAATGATCAATCTTCGAAAAGAATTTCCGGCTCTTGTCTACGGCGATTTTCATCCTTTACAATCTTACAACCACATGCTTGCATTCAAACGGGTTTTTCATAATGAAGAAATTCTTGTTATCATAAACCGTGGATTACCTACCGGAAGAATTGCAATTCGCACTCAAAGTGAAAAAAAGACCTGGGAACAAGTCTTTCCGGATAAAAAAATAATCCGATCCAATAATTCCGAAATCATTTTTAAAAATCTCAATCCATTTCAAACAATGATCCTGGTCGGTAAATAATTTAAATATACCCAAAAGGTCATGGTCATACATTGATAAAGACGAACACAGTGGATTTGGAGGTTTCACTCGTAAACTTTTAGATAAAGGCCATTTAAAACAAAAGAGCGGGCGATGGGACTCGAACCCACGAATATCAGCTTGGAAGGCTGACGCCTTACCACTTGGCGACGCCCGCGTGGATTTAAGATTGTACCCAGCAACCCCCTGCTCGTCAAGGGAAATACCAGAACAGGGAAATACCAGAATACCCGTTCTCGTCCTGATCAGCATCCCATCCACCCCGCTTCCTTCAAGATGCAAAAAACACACGATTCGGCTACAATTAGCAGCGCTCGAAAACATGACTGGGTAAACAGAAATGCGTATCAAAGAATTGCTCGACCGGATCGGATTGCGCAAGCACCTACTGCGGGATTACATTTTCATCTTCCTGGGTGCAGCCGTGCAGGCATTGGCCATGCGCCTGTTCCTCATCCCCGGCCAACTGGTCAGCGGTGGGGTGAGCGGTGCTGCACAGATCATCCACTCCTTCAGCGGTTGGCCGATCGGGTTGATGGTGATCATCGGCAACCTGCCCCTCTATCTGATCGGCTGGCGCCACCTGGGTGGATTGAAATTTGCTTTGCGCACACTTTTTGCCGTTCTTGCATTTTCCATCCTCACCGATATACTGCCGCTCTTTTTACCCATCCAGAGCATCACCGGGGATATTCTGTTGAATACCCTGTATGGTGGGGTTTTGCTTGGAGCAGGATTAGGGCTGGTTTATCTCGGGCGAGGTACATCCGGCGGATCGGATATTCTGGGTCGTATTCTCAACTACCGTTTCGGATTTTCCATTTCGGCAGCGTACATGTTGACCGATTCGCTGGTGGTATTAGCCAGTGGATTCGCTTTCGGCTGGGAAAAAGCGCTGTATGGTTTGATCGTCATTTATATGAGCGGTCTGGTGGCAGAGCTTGTCTCGGAAGGCTCCAGTGTGGTGCGCACCGCGCTGGTGATCACTGATAAACCAGATGAGATCGCTGCTCAGGTGATGGAGCAGCTTGAACGCGGTGTAACGTTTTTATACGGCAAAGGCGCTTATACGGGTACAGACCGAACCATTCTTTATTGTGTGGTTTCGCGCCCCGAGGTCAGTCTTATTAAAGGAATTGTAAGTGAGATCGACCCGGATGCTTTTGTTGTGATCGGTCAGGCAAATGAAGTACTAGGGGAAGGGTTCAGGCCTCTGATTAAGAAGTAATTTTTCTGCTACGAAAAATTGAGAACGGCGGACGAGATGAGTGCGATCTGCGCCAGATGGTAGGTCACCCGCACCCAAAAACGCGCTTTGGGGAATGCCCCCACGAACTCGCGATATGCCAGCATGGTATCCGAACAGAAGAAGAGCATCCCCCCCGAAACTGCCAACCCAGCCGCCGCTGGCTTCCAATCTGCCCGGAAGAGAGTTGAAGCCGCAAAAAAAACCATCAGACTGATGATAAGCATATATACCAGCACCGGAATTTTTAATTTTTGCGCAAAATCTTTGCCGCGCATTCCACGCAGAATAATGGGAGCCACCAGGGCAAGCACTGCACCAATCAATATAATGATAATGAAATGCGGAAAACGGAACAGAGCGGGGTTGAACCATAAGCCTGCTACATATGCCAGATGCCCAATCAAGAAGGCCACCAAACCGGCAATAAAAAAACGGCGCGGCAGGAGTAAAAAAATATCCCCCAGCAAGCCAATCAACAGAGCCAGCCCAAACCACAGCAGCTTACCCGTGAAACCGCCTGTCAGGGCCAACCAGAGCAGCAGTGCCAGCATGGTTGCCGGTTTGGTAAACCAGTCCAGCCGTTCATTTTCTGTCCAGATCGCATACCAATCCAGAATTGCGATGGCAAACACTACCCCCATCCACCCTATATTCATTTTTTCTCCACTGTTTCATACCCCATACGTCGCAAAAAGACGGCATTGTCGCGCCAGTTCTCACTCACTTTCACGCGCAGCTGTAAAAAAATAGACCGCCCGCTCATCTCTTCGATGGATTTGCGTGCCACGCTGCCGATCTTTTTCAACATTTTTCCACCGCTCCCAATCACGATACCCTTTTGTGAATCCCTCTCAACAAAGATAGTCGCAGCCACATAAGCCGCGCCGCTTTCGCGCTCGCTGTATTCATCCACCCGCACCGCAATGGCGTGCGGGACTTCTTGCTGCAGGAATATCAAAGCAGCTTCTCTGATCAGGTCTGCAGCGATCTGCCGTTCCTGATAATCCGTGACCTGTTCAGCCGGATAATACGAAGAGCCTACCGGCAGCATACTTTTTAGTTTTGCCAGCAAGTCATCCAACCCGCTGTTGCGGCGGGCGGAGATCGGGATCACTTCAGCCGCAGCAGAATACATTTTCCCAAACACAATTCGCTGCGCATCCAGCTCTTCCTTCGATAAGAGATCGATTTTATTCAATCCCATCACCACGGGGGGCAGGTTTCTGGCAGCGCGCAGAAAATTCGCAATGAGAATATCTTCCCCCTGCGGAGGTTGGCTGGCATCTACCAGCCACAGGATGATATCCGAATCTTGCAGGGTTTCTTCCACAATGGCATTCATGGCTCCGCCGAGTTTATGAATGGGATTGTGCATTCCGGGAGTATCCATCAGGATGATCTGCGCATCCTCATCCGTCAGAATAGCTAACTGGCGCGCCCGGGTAGTTTGTGGCTTGGGTGAAACAGCAGCGATCTTCTGCCCGAGCAGCGCATTGACCAATGTTGATTTGCCAACATTGGGGCGCCCCAAAACCGTTATAAATCCGGAGCGGTAGTTTTCGTTCTTCAATTCATCCATTGGGGTATTATAAGTCAGACCAGCCGGTTTTCATGAATCCGGTGACCTTCATGCTGCAGCAGCCAGCTCTTGGCTTCCAATCCACCCGGAGCAGAAAAACCATGCAGGTGCCGATCACTTCCCACCACTCTGTGACAGGGCACTATCAAAGCAATTGGATTCGCGCCCAGCGCCTGCCCGACCGCTCGGGAAGCGTCAGGTTGGTTGATTGTGAGAGCAATTTCACCATATGTACGTATCTCTCCGAATGGAATCGCCATCGTAGCCCGATAAACCTTGCGAGCAAATGGAGATATACCCTCCCAATCCACAGGAACATCAAATTGGGTCAACTTACCCAATAGATAGGCATTCACCTGGCTGATCGCGGTTGACAATATGATGGTTGTATTGGCATCCAAACATTCATCCTGGGCAAGCAAACCTCGTTCAAAGTCCCCCAGGGAACTAAACTCACACTTACAAATACCTTTGGCAGTGGCATAGATCGCTAATGGTCCGATGTTTTCATTTTCGATGTAAGCCATACAAACCTGCTTCTTGCTCTCTTTCATGGCTCAAATTTTTGATCCAAAAGCAACCTTGTTCAGCTTCTGTTGGATCAACCCCTTTCTATTAAGTATAGCCGAAAGAAAGTTCCCGATTTCTTAAAATTACCCCGCAGCGTAGGGCAAACGTAGGGTAATAGTGGGGCAAACGTCCAGCAAAATTACCTGCCTTTCGGTAATATATTTACAAGGGCGACTTCTCTTCTTCTCCTCCTTATAAGAGAGCCAGGGTTGATATCACTGGCTCTCTATTAATTTAACCCGCCTGATTTTGTTTCGTGATACACTCATGCTGGCACAGCTTTTCATCAGGAGGAAACCATGAACAACCAACAAAAAACATATCCCATTGAAATCAGCGGTGTAAAGAGGGAGCTGCGCTTATTTGAGGTCAAACCAGGGCTTAAAATTGCCATCCTCAATATCCTGGGGGATACCGAATTGGTGCAGGCCTGTGCCAAAGCGTTGGCGCAAAAATTGAATCCGAGCAATTATGATGTTTTGGTCACCGCTGAAAGCAAGAGCATTCCGCTGGCACATCAATTATCAGTCGAAACGGGGAAGCCCTATGTCATTCTGCGCAAAGATTATAAGGTCTATATGGGCGATGCCATTCAAGCAGAGACTCTTTCGATCACAACCGGAAAACCTCAAACCCTCATTTTGGATGAGAAAGATCGAGAGCTGATCATGGGAAAAAAGGTCGCCATCATTGATGATGTCATCAGCACCGGTTCAACCCTCGAAGGGATGCGCAGTATCATTGAAAAGGCGGGGGGTAAGATCAGCTTACAGGCTGCCATCTTCACTGAAGGTAATCCCGATCACTGGAAAGACATCATCGCACTGGGAAATTTGCCAGTTTTTTTAGAAAAATAGGAGCGGTCAGTCAATGGACCGCTTTTTCTATCTTTTCCACATACGCGCCGCGGTCGGCCCGGCAAATATGTGTTATTAAATCCACAGAAAAACGGCTCTGGTAAGCCGCCTGCATTTGTTCGCAAAACAGTTCGGCTTCCGGTTTACGCACCAGGTTCACCGTGCAGCCGCCAAAGCCCGCCCCGGTCAATTTAGCTCCCAGGCAACCCGGTAGACCGGCAGCCATCTCCACCAAAAAATCCAATTCCTCACAGCTTACTTCATACAGATCTCGTAATGAGATATGTCCCGCGAACATGATCTGACCGAAGGTAACTGCATCTTCCTCTGCCAGAACGATGGCTGAGCGTTGGACGCGTTCGATCTCCTCAATGACATGGCGTGCGCGTTTTGCCGCAGGTTGCGGTAGAAATTGTTCATATTTCTTAAACGCATCTATTTCAACATCCCGCAGGGAATGGATAGCCGGATTCTGCCTGTTCAGGAGTTGGACAGCCAGTTGGCATTCCTGCTGGCGTTGATTATAGGCAGATTTGGCAAGTTCACGTTTTTTCCCGGAATCGGCTACCACCAGCACCGTATCCGGCGGCAGCGGGATAGGCTGCCATTCGAGTGAACGAGTATCAAAAAAAAGTGCATGCCGGGCCACTCCGTGGCTTACGGCAAATTGATCCATCAATCCGCAGTGCACGCCGATAAAACTGCTCTCGGCTGTCTGGCAGAGCTGTGCCAGGTGCATGCGCTCCATTTCGATGCCGGCCAGGGTTTGGAACGCCAGCGCGAAAGCGACTTCAATTGCCGCGGAACTGCTCAATCCTGCCCGCATAGGCAGATTCGACGCAATGCATGCTTCCAAACCGCTCAGGGTATATCCCTTGGATTGGAAAATCCAGGCAACTGCCGATGGATATAAACTCCACAAAGGAAGTGGTTTTCCCTTCCTATCCACTCTGGCAGCCAGATTGTTCAAATTTATTTCAACACTTTCTTCCAGGTCAAGTGCCGTGATGCGCAGGATAGGTGCTTCCAGTGGTTTGACCGCCAGCCAAACCCGTCTATCAACTGCTGCCGGCAGAACAATCCCCATGTTGTAATCGACATGTTCTCCGATCAAATTCACCCTGCCGGGCGCAGAGATGAGCAGTGCCGCCTCAGGTAATGAAGCCAATACCAATTCGCGTGGATTCCCGGCATTCAGCATGATGCAATTTCCTTATCTATTTATTAACTTTGTTCACGATGAAAAGTTGGAAAACCGCTTCAACGCGTCCTGTTTTAGTGGAATACTGCTGGAGAGATAGTAATTCCACTTACCCTCTTTGCGTTTATCAAGCCATTCTTTGCGTGTCAGCAGGATATCCGTTAACAAATCTTTCAAACCTTCACTATCCTCATCTATCACCAATCGCTGGATGTGCTGGAGAACAGCGATGAATTTTTCCAGAATTGGCAGTATATTCTGCTTATTTTGAAGGATGCTGATTCCATAATCTTCGGTTTCATTCACCAGTTCCAAGGGTTTCAACGCCAGGTGAAAAATATTTCCAGCCAGACGCTGGTTATCATCCCAACCAGGCTGAAGCATGGTGGAACTTGCCAATGCAGCAGCTGCCAGTTGTGGAAGCAAAATCACATTTGCAATCAGCCCTTCCACTTCATCCAGATCGGTAAAATAAGGAGTTGCGCCCAGAAGAACCGCGAAATCCACCACGACATCAATTACCTCTTTGCGTATTTTCGCATCTCCAGCAATAAACATCATGCTCTTTGTAAAGAGGTCTGCCCTGGCATTCCTGGGCTCTTTATTCACATCTTCCATGCTCTCGTAGCTGAAGGCAGGGATGGCACTGATAAAATGAACATTTTTGGGCAGTAATTCTTCAGCCCATTTACTGGATGCTTTCACAAGCGGAGACATATTAATCAGAATGCTGTTGGGTTTCATAGTGGGTGCTACCGTTATAAAAACCGTGCGCAATCTATCTACGGGCAAGTCCAGCACAATGATATCCGCCTGCTTGATCGCATCGGTGATATTTGAAGGGTATTCATCAAAAGCTTTGGTTTTCTTGGCCAGATTCTTTAATTCTTTGTCTTCGTCGAATCCTGTTCGGAGCACACCCTTCTTTGCATCTTCCAGGGCCAATCCAATGGAAATACCTGTTTTCCCCAAACCCAGTACGGTAATTCGTGTTGTCATATTAAACTCCTAATAGAAATGTAGCAATCCCATTCATCGCAGGCTGCAGGATCATGCTGATTAGATTAAATCCTGAAATCTGGCCAATCACAATGAGTCCTAGAAGAATGAACGAACCGTATGGTCGTATTTGTTCATAGAAATAAGCAAGCTTGCCTGGCAGAAAAAACGCCAGAACCTGTTCACCATCCAGGGGTGGAATTGGTAGAAGATTGAACAGCATCAAGCCCAGATTGATAAACATGAAGTACAACAAGAATTCAAAGAGACTGGGCAGAATAGAACTGGATGCAGATACAGGTTCAACCCAACCAAAACGCAGTGGAATTGCTGCCAACACAGCCAGGATAAAGTTTGAAAGAGGACCTGAAAGAGCTACATACATCAGTGCTGCAGGATTTTTCCGTTTAAGCGTGTACGGATTAACCGGCACCGGTTTTGCCCAACCGAATCCGACTACTAAAAGCATCAGACTGCCGATAGGATCTAGGTGTTTAAAGGGATTAAGGGTTAATCGGCCTGCCCAACGCGGAGTATCATCCCCGAATTTAACAGCCATCCAAGCATGGGCAAACTCATGAAACGTAAGTGAGATAAGTAGAACCAGTATGCGGGTGATGAAAATTGCAGGGGATATATTGAATAAGCTCATATTGAATTTCTCATTGGTGAAGCGATTATATCATGCGATATAATGCTGGCATGTTGTTTGATCTGGAAAAGGGAGATATTGTACGCATGCGAAAAGTACACCCCTGCGGCGGATCAACCTGGGTGGTTACACGACTGGGCGCCGATATAGGTCTGGAATGTCTGACCTGCAAAAGGCGTATTATGCTCACCCGTCGTGAACTGATGAAAAAGATGAAAGAGAACCTGGGAAAAGAACAGCCTGATTAGACGATTTTACAATGCTTGTTTTCATGGTTGAAAAGGGATCTATTTATGCCCATATTAGATGAAAGCACTCTTGAATTTCTCAGCCGCAGTCCCGACCAAACCCGCCGGATTGGTGCTCGCCTGGGATCATTGCTGAAAGCGGGAGATGTGCTCTGTTTGCATGGAGACCTTGGGGCAGGCAAAACAACTCTTGTTCAGGGCATCGCTCAAGGCTGGGGTTCCCCTGATCCCGTCACCAGCCCGACCTTTGTTCTGGTCAATAATTACCGTCGGCCTGATGGCCAGCAAATTTCCCATCTGGATGCATACCGACTTTCAAACGCACAGGAAGCAGAAGAGCTGGACCTTGTATATTTATTGGAGAATGGTCCTTTGATCGTGGAATGGCCACTGCGTATTTTATCCGCCCTACCGGAATCCCATGTATGGATTGACCTGCAGTATATCAACGAACAACAGCGCATGCTGCTGATCAAACCAGTCGGCAGCACATATAAAAATATCGTCTTACAATTAAGAAAGCAAATCTTTTCAGGTTTAACATGATCCTGGCAATCGATAGCTCTACTCAATGGTTAAGTGTGGCACTCTATGATGCTGCTGAAGAGGTTTTCCCTTTTGAGAAAACCTGGCGTTCAACACGCCGCCACACCATAGAGCTGGCTCCCGCAGTTGCTGAAATATTAAATGAGGTTGGTGCAACCATCCATGACCTGCAAGCGCTTGCAGTAGCTACGGGACCTGGTTCATTCACAAGTCTGCGCATTGGCCTGGCATTTGCCAAGGGGATGGCGCTGGCCAACCACATAGCCCTGATTGGAGTTCCCAGCCTGGATATCCTGGCTTTTTCTCATCCGGCTGCAGATCTGCCTTTGATCTGTGTACTGCAAGCCGGGCGTGACAAACTGGCTGCCTGCCGCTATTTTTATCAGGAACAGTGGATTGCTCAAGGGGATCCTTTTGTGCTCACTCCCCAAGAATTGAGTGAAGAGATTGAAACAGAGACGCTGATCTGCGGAGAGATGAACGCGGAAGAACGCAAAATCATCGGCAGGAAATGGAAAAAAGCACACCTGTGTTCCCCTTCTGGAAGCGTTCGCCGGGCTGCCTGGTTAGCGGAACTAGCCGCACAGAAGCTGATGCAGGGGAAAATTGACGACCCTATGACACTTGCACCAATCTACCTACATACCGCCAACCCAATCCCGGATGTGGCATAAAGGTTGACATTATTACCGGCGGAACATTGTAAAATTACCAGCAAATAGAATAGAAAGGATGAACCGTGACCCCAGAGAACACATTGGTTGAAATACGATCAGAAATCGCTCAATGCAAGAAATGCCCCCTGGCAAATAGCAGGAAGAATACCGTTCCGGGCGAAGGACCGGCAGATGCGGAAATCATGTTCATCGGCGAAGGTCCTGGTTTTTATGAAAACGAACAGGGAAAACCCTTTGTCGGGCAGGCCGGGAAATTCCTTGACGAACTCCTGGAGAGTGCCGGATTAAAAAGAGAGCGGGTTTTCATCACCAATGTTATCAAATGCCGTCCACCGGGCAATCGTGATCCGGAACCATTGGAACTGGAAGCATGCGCTACATATCTTGATCGGCAAATAACCATCCTCCATCCAAAAGTCATCGTAACACTGGGCAGGCATTCCATGGGCAAATATTTACCCAATGCCAAGATCAGCCAAATTCACGGTCAATCAGCCTGGGTTAGAGGTCAATTAATTGTGGCGATGTACCATCCGGCAGCCGGGCTTCACCAACCAAACTTGAAATCAACTATCATGGCAGATTTTAGAAGACTGCCTGAGATCATTCAACAAGCACAGAAATCTGAAATGATCCAAAAAGCAAGCCATCAATTTGAAGAAGAGACACATCAGGATGATCCTACGCAATTAAGTTTCTTCTAGAAGAGGAAAAATGAACCATGCAAAAGAATTAATCACAAAATTCAATAATAAGACCGCCCGAATTGGTGTGCTGGGACTTGGATATGTTGGCCTGCCCCTGGCAGTTGTTTTTGCGCAGGCTGGTTTCAATGTGACGGGCATTGATCCGATCGAAGAAAAAGTAAAAAGTCTGGAGCAGGGGAAAAGCTATGTGCTCGATGTTCCGGATGAAACCATAAAAATCTTGACCACTTCGGGTAAATTGAAAGCCACAACCGATTTTGCCGTACTGCAAGATTTGGACGCTGTCAGTATTTGCGTTCCAACCCCTCTTCGAAAGACAGGTGATCCTGATCTTTCGTTTATACTTTCCGTTGCGGATTCTTTAAAAAAGTATGTGCATCCGGGCATGGCGGTTGTGCTGGAATCTACCACTTACCCCGGCACCACACGCGAATTGATCCTCACCAAGCTCACAGAAGATACCAACCTAAAAATAGGCGAGGATCTATTCCTGGCATTCTCTCCTGAGCGGGTAGATCCCGGGAGAACAGATTTCACCACGATAAACACTCCAAAAGTGATTGGCGGTATCACACCAGCCTGCCTTGAAGTGACCACCTGCTGGTATGGGCAGGCATTGGAGAAAGTTATTCCGGTTTCTTCCGCTGAAGTGGCTGAAATGGCCAAACTTCTCGAAAACACCTTCCGCATGATCAATATTGGGCTGGTCAATGAAATGGCGATCATGTGCGATAGGCTGGGTGTTGACATCTGGGAAGTGATCGATGCTGCATCGACCAAACCATTCGGTTTTATGAAATTCCAACCTGGACCTGGCTTGGGTGGTCACTGCATCCCCATTGATCCGCTGTATTTATCCTGGAAGTTGAAAACGCTTAATTATTCCACCCGCTTTATCAACCTGGCTTCTGAGATCAATACAGGCATGCCGCGCTATACTGTTTCGAAAGTTCAGGATGCTTTGAATTTGCATAAAAAATCCATCAACGGCAGCAAGATACTGGTATTGGGAGTATCTTATAAACCGGATATTGACGACCTGCGGGAATCACCCGCCCTGGATATCATCCATCTACTGCAGGAAAAAGGCGCACAGGTACAGTATCATGATCCCTTCATCCCTTCGATCAATCATGATGAACTGCGCATGCAATCAGTCACCGACTTTGATAAATCCGTGAAAGAAGCCGACTGTGTTGTGATCGTGACGGATCATAGTTTGTATGATTACAAAAAAATCTTGCAAGATGCCAAATTGATATTCGATGCGCGCAACGCAACCGGTGAAATGGGGAAAAACAATCCCAAGGTGGTGAAATTGTAATGGGTACCTATTTTGTAACCGGTGCCGCAGGTTTCATCGCATCCAAGGTTTGCGAGTTCCTGCTGCAGGATGGAAACACGGTCATCGGGATCGATAATTTTGATCCGGTTTACGACCTGCGTTTAAAGGAATGGCGTCTGAAGAGGCTGCAATCTTTTCCACTGTTCACATTTCACCGGGAAGATATTTGCGATTATCCAACCCTGCAAAAGATTTTTTCAAAATTTTCGCAGGTAGATGCGATCATCAACTTGGCCGCCAAAGCCGGAGTAAGAGATTCCGTGCTCGATCCATGGTCATACTACAACACGAATGTGACCGGAACGCTTAACTTGCTGGAGATCTGCAAGAATCAAAATATAAAAAAATTCATCCTGGCTTCCACTTCCAGCATTTATGGAGAAAACGCGCCGTACCCCACCCCTGAAAGCGCAGATTCCAGCCATCCCCTGCAGCCTTATGCAGCCAGCAAAAAAGCAGCCGAAACATTAAGCTTCAGCTACCATTATTTACACCATCTGGATGTTACCGTAGTGCGCTACTTCACTGTTTACGGCCCTGCCGGTCGGCCGGGCATGTCCATGTTCCGATTTACCAAATGGATCACAGAGGGCGAACCGGTTACGATTTTCGGGGACGGGAATCAGACACGCGGCTTCACGTATGTTGATGATATTGCGCGGGGTACCATTCAAGCCCTCAAACCGCTGGGGTATGAGATCATCAACCTGGGTGGCCACCAGACCATTTCAGTCAACGACCTCGTGCATACCATCGAAACTCTTCTCGGGAAGAAAGCAAAGCTCGAATTCCTTCCGGCCAATCCAGCCGATATGAATGCGAGTTGGGCAGATGTGAGCAAAGCAAGCAGACTGCTGGGTTGGACTCCGCAGGTATCTTTAGAAAAAGGGATTCCTCTACTCATTAACTGGTATATGCAGGAACGCTCCTGGGCTAGCCAGGTTTCAACAGAATGAAAACGTTTAAAAACATCTGGGATGAATGGAGCAAAGATTCTACTATCGTCAGAGTCATTCGAAATTCCGGATACCTTCTATTCAGCAATGTTTTTAGCGTGATCCAGAGCGTGCTGACCGGCCGACTGCTCGGCATCATGGGCTTTGGCATTGTTGGTACAATCACTACCTTTGCTTCCACTCTTAACCGCTTATTCTCCTTTCGCATGAACGAGCTGGTCGTTAAATATTATGGGGAAGCGATGGAGAGAAAACAACTGCAGCGCGCAGCCGCGATTGTGAAAGCTTCTCTGATCGCCGAATCAATCACATCTCTGCTTTCTTTTGGATTTTGCGCACTCTTCGCATCCTATGCAGCTTCCAATATCGCTGATGACCCCACCCTCACCCCACAATTTATCCTGTACGGGACGATCATCCTGGCAAATATTTTTATGGAAACGACCACAGGAGTTTTGCAGGTGAACGGAAAGTTCCGCGCCCAGGCTGTCATCACATTCATCAGCAGTCTCAGCACAGCCGCCATCATTGTGTGGGCATACCTAGCCAAGGGAGGGCTGCTGGAGATAGTCATTGCATACATGGCCGGAAAATTCGTCCTGGGTATCGGAACAGCCATCATCGGATTCAAAGAATTGCGGAAATCTCTCGGCAGTGATTGGCTGCGAACTCCCTTTTCTTATTTACCCCCTATCAAGGAACTGACCAAATTTGCATTCAGCACAAATATCAGCAGCACCATCATCATGCTGGTAAGGGATAACGAAGTGCTGTGGGTGGCGTATTTCCTTTCTCCGCTTGAAGCTGGTTATGCTCGGGCAGCGCTGGCTATCATCAATTTTGTGCAGCTTCCCATTACTCCCTTCATCTCCACCACCTACCCTGAGATCAATCGAGCCATCACGCAGAAAGCCTGGGGGCACGTCAAGGAATTATTACGCAAGATCACCACGATCTCAGGAGCATGGACTATTGGAGCTTCTATTGGACTGGCGATTTTTGGTAAATGGCTGCTTTCTCTCTACGGTGTCGATTTTGTGCCAGCCTATCAAACAATGATGATCTTCTTGATTGGTCTGGGTTTTGCAAATATTTTCTTCTGGAACCGACCCCTTCTCCTTTCATTGAAATTACCCATGGTACCCTATCGCTCCAGCCTTTATTGTGGAATCGCAAAAGTACTGCTTTCATTCTTGCTTGTTCCTGCACTTGGCTTAAATGTGGAAGCCGGATTGCTTTCTGTCTTTTTCCTGATCAGCATTAGTATTATTGTTATTCGAGGATTAAAAGAAATTAACAACCGTGAAAAACAAGAGCCTCAGGAGGTCCATGCATGAGAATTGCATGCATCACAACATCTCAAATTCCCTCCAGAACAGCCAACAGCATCCAGGCCATGAAGGTTTGCCATGCATTGAAGCAATGCGGCGAGGATGTAAAGTTATGGGTTCCGTTTTTCAAAAAAGCGGAATGGGGTGAATTGAAGGACCTGTATGGATTACAGGAAGAATTTCCGGTAGAGTGGCTCTCTTTTAAAAAATCCCTGAAGCAATACGACTTTTGCTGGCAATCCGTTCAAATGGCAAAAAAATGGAAAGCCGATGTAATCTACACCTGGGCATTACAGAGCGCGGTTTTCGCACAATGGCAAAATTTACCAACTGTAATGGAATTTCATGATTTCCCAATGGGTACCATGGGACCTATTCTTTTTAAAACATATATTCGGCATCAAGAAGACTCCCTTTCACTCACCACCACCGGCGCGCTGGCAAAAGGATTGGAGGAACGCTATGGATTCTCCTTTCAAACCAATTCCTTGCAAATCGCACCCAACGGTACCGACCCGCAGCGCTATATGGATCTGCCCGATCCAAGAAAAGCCCGCAAACAACTGAAGCTTGAAGAAAAAATCACTGTCGGATTTACCGGTCATTTTTATCTCGGCAGGGGCGTAGATCTATTGCTGGAAATTGCGCTCAACCTGCCGGAAATCAACTTCCTGTGGGTAGGTGGAAAAGAAGAACACATTCAACCCTGGCGTGAGGAATTAAAAACGAGGAATATTAAAAATATCACCCTGGCAGGATTCATTTCCAACCAGCAGCTGCCGCTCTATCAAGCAGCCTGCGATATTCTGGTCATGCCATATGGGAAAAAAATATCAGGCAGCAGCGGCGGGGATATCTCGAAGGTCATCAATCCCATGAAAATGTTCGATTATATGGCCAGCGGAAGAGCGATCGTCGCAAGCGAGATCCCGGTATTTCATGAAGTATTATCGGAACAGACTGCTGTTTTTTGCCCGCCAGATGACAGCCAGGCTTGGATCGCGGCAATCCGCAAACTGGCTGCTGACAGCCGGGAACGAGATAAGTTGGCATACAATGCCAGGCAGCAATCGCAGCAATATAGCTGGATCGCTCGTGCTAAAAAAACACTGGCATTGATCAAAGGTTTGGAGGGCTTTTCTCATGAAGAAAGGAATGATCAAGAATCTTAAAATTTCCATACCCGCTGCGGCACTGCTGGGATGGGTGGTGTGTCTGGTTAATCCGGGTGAAAAACCGCTGATAGGCTGGCTGGGCAGCGCCATTCTGGCTTTTATTTTCCTTTTTGGGATCATATATTCGGTCGAAAAATTACACAGCCCAAAGCAGGTAAAAATCATCACAACCGTCAATTTTCTGGTGCGGGTCATCGCCGGAATTGCACTGTTCTTGCTGCTGCCGATATGGGGATATGAGGAAGAACCCCCCCAGGCCGGATATCTATATCTGGACGCTTACCGTCGCGATGCAGATGCATGGCAAATCGCCAGCACGGATGAATCAATTTTCACAGGTTTCCAAGATGAGTTCTATACAGATCAATATGGCGGCATGCTTTCTCTCAGCGCGTCGGTATATCGCTTATTCAGCCCTGACGCCCATCGCCCAATTTTGATTCTCCTATTCACTTCCTTTATGAGCACCCTGGGCATCCCATTTTACTGGCAGGCTATTCAAGAACGCTTTAATCCCAAGGTTGCGAACCTGGCAAGCTGGATATTGGCACTTTATCCTGAAAGTGTCATCCTGGGAGGCTCACAAATGCGCGAGCCGCTGATCATGGGATTGAGCGGCATCATCCTGTGGGGTCTGGAATATCGAAACAAAAATAAGCGCGCAGGGACCATCGCACTGATCATCAGCATGCTTATGCTAACACTAATTTCTACGCGCTATGCAATCGCAGTTTTGTTTATGATCTTAATGTGGTTCTGGTCAGATTACACGGCCAGGGAAACAACAAAAAATCAGAAATTTTGGAAGAACATTCCGTTTGTGGTCATTGTTCTTGCAGGTCTGGTCATTAGCTGGAGATGGCTGGTCGATACATCGCGCTGGGATCTATATCTGATGGAAAGCAGTTCGGGCAGGGTGCAGTTTGAACTGGATGCTATTGGGACACAATACCGCATTCCTTTTCTGGTCGTTTATGGAATTCTACAGCCGGTCCTACCCGCCGCGATCGCCTACCCGGGCATTGCGATCATGCGGTTCATTGCCATTTTTCGATCCACCGGATGGTACATGATCGCACCCGCGCTTTTATTAGCTCCGTTCTTTCTTGCCAAAGAAAAGGATACCAAGAACAGGCGGCTGCTCATCATCACGACCATATTCATCCTGTTTTGGATTTTGCTCTCATCCCTGCGAGCCGGGGGAGACCAATGGGATAACCCCCGCTATCGTACCGCCATACTGCCCTGGATTGCCCTTGTAGCTAGCTGGGTTT
>LDZU01010370.1_pt1 | contig 32746 bp, 27 predicted proteins | sample 615531 | NCBI WGS metagenome assembly LDZU01 (sample SAMN03408293, study PRJNA278302) | terrestrial metagenome | isolation source: oil reservoir sample SB2 | place: USA: Alaska, North Slope, Schrader Bluff formation | collected 2011-09 | reverse complement strand
TGTCAGGGTTGTCTTGCCATGATCAATGTGTCCCATTGTCCCTACGTTAAGGTGCGGTTTCGTTCGATCATAAACCTCTTTTGCCATAATTATTCTCCTTATAAATAAAAAATTATTGCTATTTTATTTATCGCAAAACCTCGTTTGCAATATTTTCAGGCAGGGGTGTGTAATGATCATATTCCATTGAGAACACACCGCGTCCCTGTGTAACAGAACGCAGTTCTGTTGCGTACCCAGACATTTCGGAGAGGGGCACGAATGCAGAAACAGCCTGTGCATTACCGTGCTTCATCTCCATTCCTGCGATTTCAGCTCTTCGCGAATTCAGCTGAGCCAATACATCTCCCAGATATTCCTCAGGGATATTCACTTCTACCTTCATGATGGGTTCCAACAAAACCGGATGAGCTTTTTCAACACCCTCACGAAAAGCAAAGATAGCAGCCATCTTGAATGCCATTTCAGAGGAATCCACCTCATGGAAGGAACCATCGTAAAAAGTAACCTGCAAATCGGTAAGTGAATAACCCGCCAGAACACCTGATTCAGCAGCTTCGTATACACCTTTTTCTACTGCATTAAAATAGTCGCGTGGTACGGTACCACCCTTAATTTCATTAAGGAACTGCACCCCACTACCCTGCGGTAATGGTTTGATACCGAATACAACATGACCATACTGACCATGTCCACCGGTCTGTTTAACGTATTTGTATTCCACTTTCGGGATCTCTTTGGTGATGGTTTCGCGATAAGAAACACGGGGTTTCCCGACATTCGCCTGCACATTGAATTCGCGGAACATACGATCCACAATGATCTCCAGATGGAGTTCGCCCATACCTTCAATGATGGTTTGCCCGGTGTTTTCGTCTTCACGTACTTTAAAGGTAGGATCTTCTTCCGCCAAGCGAGCTAGCGCCCTACCCATCTTCTCGTTATCAGCACTGGTCTTTGGTTCGATCGCCACAGAGATAACTGGATCAGGGAAGGAAATGCGTTCCAAAACGATAGGGTGATGCGCTTCACAGATAGTATCGCCTGTGACGATGTTCTTGAAACCCAACACAGCCCCTATATCGCCAGCATGCATTTCTTCCACATCTTCACGGTGGTCGGCATACACACGAATCAGGCGCCCGATGCGCTCTTTCTTTTGAGTGGAAGGGTTGTACGCCATCAAACCCTGTTTGATAGTGCCGGAATACATTCTGAAATAAGCCATACGCCCAGCGTACGGGTCAGAAACGATCTTGAAGATGATAGCGCTCATGGGCTCTTCATCATTCGGATGACAAACTATTTCCTCTCCCGTCTTAGGATCAATCCCTTTGATAGCAGGGATATCCAGTGGGGAGGGCAGGTAATCAATGATCGCATCAAGCAGTGGCTGGACACCCTTGTTCTTCAAGGAGGACCCACAGAATACGGGTGTTGCTTCATTGGCAAGAACAGCTTTACGTAAAGCGCTCTTGATCTCTTCTATGGAAATCTCTTCTTCATTGATAAATTTATCCGTTAATTTATCATCTAGTTCTGCCACTTTTTCGACCAGCAGTTTTCTTTTCTCTTGCGCTTTTTTCAGCAGCTCAGCAGGGATTTCCTTCTCGACAGGGGTTGAACCCTGTTCGTCTTCCCAGATGATAGCTTTCATGTTAAGGAGATCCACCGCACCCACAAAATCTGTTTCCTTACCAATAGCAATTTGCATCTGGATGGGTTTTGCTCCCAATTTTTCCCGAATGGTCTGAATGGAATATTCCAAATCCGCCCCTACTCGGTCCATTTTATTGACAAAACAAATACGTGGTACATTGTAACGATCTGCTTGGCGCCACACAGTTTCACTTTGTGGTTCTACGCCCTGTACGCCATCAAATACCACCACACCGCCATCCAGTACGCGCAGTGAGCGCTGCACCTCTGCGGTGAAGTCGATATGTCCTGGTGTATCGATTAAATTTATCTGGTGATCCCGCCAGCTGGTAGTGATTGCGGCGGAAACGATTGTAATCCCCCGTTCACGTTCCTGTTCCATCCAATCGGTAACGGTCGTTCCATCATCCACTGAGCCAATTCTGTATGTTTTTCCTGTGTAGAAAAGAATTCGCTCAGTGGTTGTGGTTTTACCTGCGTCAATATGCGCAATAACCCCAATATTTCTTAGTTTTTCTAAAGGATAATCTCGCGACATATTATTTACCTGTTAACGTTCAAATCATAAAAAACCAATAGTTTACACCCGGAAGTGAGAGAACGCCCGGTTTGCCTCCGCCATCTTGTGTGTTTCTTCACGTTTACGGATTGATGCACCTTGTTCGTTCGCAGCATCCATAATTTCACCTGCTAATTTTTCAGCAAATGATTTTCCACCACGTGCGCGGGTTGCATCCAGCATCCAACGAATTGCCAATGTGAGTCGTCTTTCGGGATCCACTTCCATTGGAACCTGATAGGTGGCACCACCCACACGACGTGGGCGTACTTCCATAACAGGTCCAATATTCTTCAGAGCCGTATCAAGCACTTCCACCGGTTCTTTTTTGGTGGTGTCTTGAATAATATCAAGCGCATCGTAAACAATCCCGGCTGCAACACTTTTCTTGCCCTTCTTCAACACGTTATTAATGACAACCTGGACATTTCGGCTGTTATAGCGAACGTCTGGATCAATTCTTCTTTTTTCTGGTTTTGTTCTTCGCATGCAACTATCTCCAAATCTTTTACTAAAAAGCCTTATTTGGCTTTCTTGGTTCCATATTTTGAACGACCCTGATTCCGCACTGTCACGCCGGTTGTATCCAATGCGCCACGAACTACGTGATAACGAACACCAGGTAAATCTTTCACACGACCACCGCGCACCATTACCACAGAGTGTTCTTGAAGTTGGTGACCTTCACCGGGAATATAAGCGGTTACTTCGATACCATTCGTCAGACGAACACGAGCGATCTTACGCAGAGCGGAGTTCGGTTTCTTGGGTGTCATGGTGCGAACCACCGTGCAAACACCACGCTTTTGAGGGCAACCTGCATCTTGCTTCGTCCTCTTTTGTTTAAGATGGTTCATGGTATAGAGTAAAGCAGGTGCTTTGCTCTTAGTTTTTTTCTGTTGTCGACCTTTTCGAATCAGTTGGTTAATTGTTGGCACTTTTTTAAGCCTCCGATAATTTTTCGTTCTTGATAAAACCAAAGTGCGAGTATATCACACCGTAAATTCAGCGTCAATGCAGCGCTATAGCAGATTGTCGAATTTTTCACCTAACCCCATTAAACCGGTGGGCAATTTAGGTGGTTTTATCTTTTCTTCGTCCTTTCCAAACTTAATCACATCTCCCGAATCCAATTCGGCTTCCACTGCCAGACCCAGACTCTGCAACTCTTTCACCAAGACTCTGAACCCTGCAGGTAAACTAGGCTCTTCAATGGGCTCACCTTTCACAATCGCCTCATAAGAGGAGACGCGACCCTGCACATCATCTGACTTGATCGTCAGCATTTCCTGCAGTGTATAGGCAGCTCCATACGCTTCCAGTGCCCAGACTTCCATTTCTCCAAAGCGCTGACCACCAAATTGTGCTTTACCACCCAGAGGCTGCTGCGTAACCAGACTGTAAGGTCCGGTGGAACGAGCATGTACTTTATCTTCTACCAGGTGGTGCAGTTTCATAATGGTCATCACACCAACCGTAACAGGTTGATCGAAAGGCAAGCCGGTATTCCCGTCACGCAAAACCTGTTTGCCAAGAATTGGCATGGGGTCATTTGTTCGCTGCATATATTTATAGGCAACTGCCCGCATATCTTCCTCAGCGATCTTTTCTACGTTTTCGCCTTTTTGTTCCAACCATATCTTCAGGCAAACGTTGATTGCGAGCTGATCTTTTTCCACATCGTGCGGTTTACCCAGTTCGTTATCCTCAAAGGCAAGAATCTTATCGGGATTGTAACCTTTGTCTCGCAGCCACTCAGCCATGGTTACACGTCGGGCATAGTTCGGATCCATTTTAATGTGATACATATCAAGATTTTTGTTAGTAAGCCATTGTTCCATATAAAGAAGACGAACTTCATTATCATCTTCGAGCATCTCAGCTGAGTAATCCTGTTCCTTGATCCATTCCCAGGCTCTTTCACCGGTTTCCTGCCAGGCGGTATCCATCATCCAGGCGCGAGCCAGTTCTGCTTCGATCTCAAATTCATCAGCTCCATCGAACACAGGGGTAATTGCACGGAAACCCAAACGTAATGCTGCCCAACCCAAATGCGTTTCCAATACCTGCCCAATATTCATACGACCCGGAACACCCAATGGATTCAGGATGATATCCACAGGTTGACCGTTATCAAGGAAAGGCATATCCTCCACAGGCACAACCTTTGAAACCACACCCTTGTTCCCATGGCGCCCTGCCATCTTATCGCCAGCGGTCAATTTACGAAGCTGCGCAACCGAAACGCGCACCATCTTATCCACACCGGCAGGTAGGTCACTGTTTTCTTTTCGGGTAAATACTTTCACTTCCACTATCTTGCCACGTTCTCCATGCGGCATGCGCAGGGAGGTATCTTTAACATCGCGTGATTTCTCACCAAAAATAGCCCTCAACAGGCGCTCTTCAGGCGTAAGTTCTTTTTCACCTTTCGGGGTGATCTTGCCGACCAGAATATCCCCAGGACCAACTTCGGCGCCTACACGGATAATGCCATTTTCATCAAGGTCCTTGATGGCATCATCACCGACATTCGGAATATCCCTGGTGATCTCCTCAGGCCCCAACTTTGTATCACGTGCCTCCACCTCATATTTTTCAATGTGAATAGAGGTGAATTTATCGTCCTGCACCATGCGTTCCGAAATCAGGATGGCATCCTCATAGTTACCGCCTTCCCATGAAACAAAAGCTACAACCGCATTCTGTCCAAGGGCTAATTCACCTTCTACCGTGGAAGAGGAATCTGCCAGGATGTCTCCTTTTTGAACACGCTGCCCTTTCACTACCAGCGGGCGCTGGTCGATGCATGTGCTCTGGTTGGAGCGCTGGTATTTTTTCAATTGGTAACTATGGTTACCACTTTCGGTGCGCACAACAACTTTTTCGCCGGTTACTGATACGACATCGCCATCCTCATGGGCAATTAATACCTGCCCCGAATCCTTCGCTGCGTACAGCTCCATTCCGGTTGAAACACGCGGCAAATCCGGTCTTAATAACGGAACAGCCTGTGCTTGCATGTTCGAACCCATCAAAGCGCGGTTCGCATCATCATGCTCTAGGAAGGGAATCAATGCTGCACTAATACCAACGATCTGGTTCGGGGCAACATCCATGAACTGGATCCTCTCAGGAGAAGAAAAGATAAAATCGGAATGATAGCGGCAGGAAATGCGATCTTCCATGAATTCATTGAATTCATTTAATTGTGTATTCGCCTGCGCGATGATAAATTTATCTTCCACATCTGCCGGTAAATATTCGATCTCATCAGAAACAAATTTCCTTACCGGTATCTTGCCCAATTCTTTAGCATGCTTCTTCAGGAAATCTAGATGTTCCTCTTTAATACGCGTTCCTTTACGCAGGAAGATCTCTTCGTTTTTTGGATCACGAATGGATTCAGACACCTCTTTAGCGAGCAAACGTTCATCATCAGCAGCAAGCTCAGCTATCACCTTGCGATAGGGAGTCTCGATGAATCCATACTGGTTTACCGTTCCATAAGAAGCCAGACGACCGATCAACCCAATGTTCGGACCTTCAGGTGTTTCGATCGGGCAAATCCTTCCATAGTGAGAATGGTGTACATCGCGCACATCAAAGCCTGCCCGTTCTCTGCGTAGACCACCCGGACCAAGTGCTGAGAGCGTACGTTTGTGGCGCAGTTCTGCCAGAGGATTGGTTTGATCCATGAACTGGGAAAGTTGGCTGGAACCGAAGAATTCACGCAATGCCGCCACCAGGGGACGAATGTTGATGAGATTCTTTGGATCTACTTTATCCTGCTCACGAATGGACATACGCTCTTTGATGACACGTTCCATGCGGCGCATGCCAATGCGCAGCTTATTCTGAATCAGTTCACCTACTGTCTTTACACGGCGGTTGCCCAGATGGTCAATATCATCCTTGTCTTCCATTTCATTATTGATCATGATCATACGACGTACCAGGTAAACAATATCCCATTTGGTAATGGTACGATGATTGATCGAAACGTGTTCCTTGATCCCTAGTTTTTGATTTAACTTGTAGCGCCCCACATTCTCAAGATCATAATGGCGCTGATCAAAAAGCTGTTCTTCTAGAAATTCTTTGGCATTATCGATGGTTGCCGGATCACCCGGGCGCATACGCCGGAAAAATTCCAGCAGTGCTTGCTCAGCAATCGTTTTCCCATTTGACAAATCCCATTCAGGTTCCTGATGGAAAGTGGTGGGGATGAACATGCGGTCCGGATCAGTATCAATATCACTGAACAGGGAAATCAATTCTTCATCCGTGCCATATTTTAAAGGCGAATCCTCCACCTTATCATCCACCGCAGCCAGCGCGCGCAAGAAAATCGTGATCGGCACGGTGCGCTTGCGATTGAATTTTAAAATGATGTAATCATTCTTGCGGGTCTCAAATTCCATCCAGGCGCCCCGATCGGGGATCAATTTTGCTGTGGCAAGACGTTTGCCGGTGGCACGGTTGATGGGAGCATCAAAATACACACCAGGGGAACGAATGAGCTGCGATACGACCACACGCTCGGTTCCATTAATAATAAAGGTGCCTTTATCCGTCATCATGGGGAATTCACCCAGATAGATATCTTCCACCATGGGTTCACTGATCTCAGGTCCTGCCAGCAGTACTTTTACGTACAACGGGCAAGAAAAGGTCAGATCTTTTTCGATACACTCTTCAATAGAATTTTTTGGTTCTTCAAACCAATACTTCAATCCCCACTGTTTACTGATATCTGATTTTCCGGGGAAATGCAGCTGCACACCCCCGTTATATGACTCGATGGGGGAGATCTCATCAAAAAGATCTGCGAGCCCCTCTTCGAGCAACCTGTCAAACGATTCCCTTTGAACTTGAATTAAATTTGGAATTTCAAGAACTTTCGGAATTCGTGAATAATTCTTTACAGGCATTTCAAGACCCATTTAGCTCTCCTGCTAGTTAATCTGATTAAATACACAACTAAACCATATCAATGGCAAACTCATATTTTATCAATTCGTAAGGCATTGGTCAAGCGATTTTATAGACCAATTCTCATCTAAATTGTATCCATTTCCTCTATTTTACCCGCTTCTTCAATACCTATTCCTCCAAAATTCGCAATATTAGTTAGAATAAAGAAAAAAATGAGGGATGCTTATGGAAAACATCTTCCACACTAGGGATAAAACGGGCAAGACCACCTTCGGAAAATTATCATGGTATTCGATCCTGATCATCGTCATCATTTTGGCAGCAATCCTTACGCGCTTTATCAATCTCGGCGATCGGGTGATGAGTCATGATGAGGTAAACCATGTTGTTCCCTCCTACGATTTCTACACCGGCGCAGGTTATCGGCATGACCCCATATCGCACGGTCCGCTGCAGTTCCATTTGATCGCATTCTCATATTTTTTGTTTGGCGACAGCGACTTCACCTCGCGCATCCCGCACGCGCTAGCCAGTGTGGCAACCATCCTATTTGTGCTATTTGCGTATCGTAAATATTTTGGCAAGAGTGGCGCCACCATCAGCGCCATCCTTTTGCTCATCTCACCATTATTAATGTTTTACGGCAGATACGCTCGTAATGAAGCGCTGGTTGCCTTGTTCCTGGTGATCATTGTGTATGCCATCATGCGCTACTTCGACAAAAGAGATACCCGGTCTCTTTACATCCTGACCATTGCGCTCTCATTCTATTACACTTCCAAAGAGACAGCCTATATTCACACTGCCCTATTAATGATCTTCCTTTTTTTCAAGATGCTGGTGGAGATCATTCCCGCAAAGCTGATCCAACGGAAAACATATATCATGAATTTCCTGCTCATCGTGGTCATTGTCATCACACTGGGTGCGTCTATTTACCTCTTCCGCAATACAGACTTCGCCAGTATTGACAACAATGCTGTAGCAATTCAAAATAGCCCCTCTCTCACGCTGCAGACCCGCGTATATTACCTGTTTGCAGATTTCAAAACGCTACTGCCCGGGATCATTCCCCTGGTCATTGGTATCCTGTTGATTGCCATCCTGCGAAAATCATTACGCTGGGATTTACTCTCCAATTCTCCCTCCTTCAACATACTGATCCTGCTGATCGTGCTGGTGTTACCACTACTGGCTGCCTTTCCGGTCCGTTTTTGCGGTATTGATCCCATCCTGTACACCAGCAGCACCAGTAATTATCTGGATCTCATTTTCATCGTATACCTGGGAGTAATTTCCATGCTGCTGGCTAGCGCCTGGAATCCCCGACACTGGTGGAAATACATGGTCGTTTTCTATTCCATATTCTTCCTTTTCTATACAACTTTTCTAACCAATATGCAGGGCTCGTTGACTGGTGTGGTGGGTTCTTTAGGATACTGGTTAAACCAGCAAGATGTCAACCGCGGCAACCAGCCACTTTATTACTATGCCCTACTCCAGCTGCCATTCTATGAATTCCTGGCGCTGGCTGGATCACTGCTAGCCGTGATCCTCTCTATCTTCAAGAAAAAACCTGCTGAAATGGCAGAACAAGCACAAAGCGAACAGTCCGATTCCGTCGAGGCAAATGAAATCCAACCGATCAAAACCAAGCTCTCCATCACCACCCTACTATTGTTTTGGGGTATCTCGAGTTTGATCGCATTCACCATCGCCGGGGAGAAGATGCCCTGGCTCACGGTGCAGATAGCAGTCCCCTTCCTGCTGCTGGCTGGAAAAGGGTTAGGAACCTACATCGATTCTATCGTTTGGAAAGAACGAACCCCACGAGACCATTTCATTGCGCTGGCTGTGAGCCTGTTCATTCTATTGGTTGCCTTTTCTATGATTGGTACATTATTGGGTAACGAACCACCCTTCCAGGGTAAAACGCAAGCACAACTGCAAACAACTTACCGCTTTATTTTTGAGTGCTTCCTACTAGTTGCGCTGATCGCAACCCATCACTATTTGTTAAAAAAACAGCAGACCAAGCGCCTACAATCGAAATATTTCATTCTGGCACTCTTTACCATTCTGGGCGTTTTGACCGGTCAATCTGCCCTGAGGGCATCTTTTGTCAACTATAATTACCCCACAGAGTATCTTGTCTATGCGCATGCCGCTCCAGGACCAAAGGAAATCCTAGATCAAGTGGAGGAAATCTCAAAACGCACCACCGGTGGGTTGGATATCCGTGTGGCATATGATAACCACTCGCTGTACCCCTTCTGGTGGTATTTTCGCAACTATCCCAACCGCATCGCCTATCTGGAGAACCCCACCCGCAGTCTGGAGGATGTACCCATCATCCTGGCTGGGCAGGAAAATTACGGTAGCGTGGAACCCATCATTCGCAACAACTATTACACATTTGAATACTACCGCTTGTGGTGGCCTAACCAGGATTACTTTAATCTCACCAGCGAGCGCATTACCAACACCCTTGGCTCAGCTGATATGCGCCAAGCGCTGTTGGATATCTGGCTCAAGCGGGATTACAGCCAGTACGCGGATGTCACCAATAATGGCTTCCTGAGCCTTTCTTCCTGGTCACCCGCCGAGAAAATGCGCATGTACATCCGTAAGGATATCGCGGAGCAAATGTGGGAATTCGTATCGGAAGATAAATTGACCCAGACCCCCATCGCAGATGCCTGGGATGAGATCACTACCATCCTCTACCCTAATCAATTTTTGGGCGGGGATGAAGTATTGAACGAACCGCGCGGGATCGATCTTGCCCCGGATGGAAGCATTTATGTGGCAGATTCCAAGGATAACCAGATCAAGCATTTCTCCACCAGCGGTACGCTGCTGGATGCCTGGGGTAGCTTCGGCAGCACTACTGATGAGAGCGCGCCGGGCGGTACTTTCTACGAACCATGGGATGTTGCTGTAGCGCCAGATGGCAGTGTATATGTAGCAGATACCTGGAACCACCGCATCCAGAAATTCAGCGCCGATGGCGACTTCATCAGTAGTTGGGGCTTCTTCGCCCAGGGCAGCAGCCCGCAGGGCTACTGGGGACCAAGAAGCATCACCGTGGACGCGGAAGGCAATATCTATTTTAGTGACACTGGCAACAAGCGCATTGTAGTGTTCGATGAGAATGGCAATTTTGTGGCTCAATTCGGCAGCGCTGGCGCAGATTACGGTCAATTTAATGAACCGGTCGGCATTTCGCTGGACGCGAACAATAACCTCTATATCGCCGATACATGGAACCGGCGCGTGCAAGTCATCAAACCCGACCTGAAACTGAACACCTCCACCACGTTGCTCAGCTGGGATGTCGAAGGATGGTACGGGGAATCCATCGAAAATAAACCTTTCATCGCCACCAATGCGGATGGAAAGGTATTTGTAAGCGATCCAGAAGGTTCATTGATCCTCGAATACTCTCCCTCTGGAGAGCTGCTGCACGTATGGGATCTGCGCGGCGTTCAGGATGATCAGATCAGTATGCCAGTGGATATCGAGTTTGACGCTGAAGGTACCATGTGGGTAAGCGACGCCGCTAGCAACATGATCTATGGCTACATTTTACCTGTTGACTAAGCCAGATATTTGCGTTGCCACAGCAGAGTATTGAGAGCGGTTAATCCGATGTCTACGCACGCCTGCGCACCCAGCTCCGCCGGTAGATTGAGACGTACTTCCATCCCAATACGTTTATAAGCGAAGGGCACCAGTTTTCGGATACTTTCCTCCAACATAGCTTCAGGTGCGGTGAGCCACAGATTAGTATGGGTCTGGTAGGGGTATAGGTCATAGCTTATGAATCCCCTATTCCCCTCCATTTCCAGCACCCAGTGCATACTGATCTTGTTGCGAATGAAATCGCGCAGTACATTCTTCAATTCCGGGCGCATGGAATCTACATCAAAACCGTAAGTGCAGGTTAGTTCGAGTGGGTACAACTGTTCAAATTGCTTTTTTTGATCTTCCCAATCAGACCTTTTACGTTTGCGGATGGAGGATCCGTTCTGCTGCTGCAGGAAGGCATGTTGTTTTTCTCCCATCCAGGTAGTACGCGTCATGAAAGTATCAAAACCAAACGTCTCATAGAGATGGATAGCAGTCGGGTTCTGCTGTTTGACCTGCAGCCACACCTGACGCACTCCCTGGCTTTCAATGTAATGCAGAGCTGTCTGTGTTAACGCTTTGGCAATGCCCTTACCGCGCTGGTCGGGGTTCACTGCCACATTGGAAATGAGATAGATGCGCTCTTTTCCCAACTCAAAGCTAGAAAGGGTGATGTTGCCAATGATCCTGCCACCCTCCTCATATACAAAGCCCTCGCCAGGCAATGAATATTTCTCCGGTTTTCGCTTGGCAATCTCAGCGAACAAAGCAGCCTGTGAAAAGCGGCGCAGATAAGCAATGTAGCGTTCCCCATCTATATCCCTGGCATCTGAAAAACTAGTGTACAGTAGATCAGCAAGTCCATTGAGATCAGTGCTAACATCAATAGGGCGAATAGAAGAATTAAACATAATTTTATATTTTATTCTATTTCAACAATGCACAATTTCTAATACATTTTTTACAGCACGTGTATATGATTTCCGCAAGCAAATGTTATAATCCCGAATGACATAGGAGACAAGGCTATGATGAGATTTGACCGATTCACGGAACGTGCTCAAGAGGCTGCGCAGAAAGCGGCGGAAATTATCCAGCGCTACGGGCACAACCAGATCGATACAGAACATATTTTGCTGGCACTCATAGAGCAAGAACAAGGTGTGGTTGGACAGCTGCTCGAAATCATGTCCGTTGACGCACAAATGCTCAAGAATAAACTGGATATCATGTTAAAGGAAAGCCCCAAAGCTAGCATCTTTGGAGGAGGCGCCGGGCAGATATTTATCACACCACGCGTAAAACGCGTCATTGAGGTTGCCAACCAGGAGGCTGCCATTCTCAATGATGAATATATTTCGACCGAGCACCTTTTCCTTGCCATCGTGGAAGAAAAGGATACCCCCTCTTCGCGCTTATTAAAAGAAAATGGCATAACCAAGGATCGTGTCTTGGATGCCATCAAAGAGCTGCGAGGTGGGCAGAAAGTGACCGACCGCAAAGCGGAAACACGCTATCGCACACTGGAAAAATACTCACGCGATCTCACTAAATTAGCCAATGAAAACAAACTAGATCCCGTCATCGGGCGCGATAAGGAGATCCTGCGAGTGATCCAGGTTCTATCTAGACGTACTAAAAACAACCCGGTGTTGATCGGAGAAGCCGGTGTAGGAAAAACAGCCATTGTTGAAGGGTTAGCTCAGAAAATCGCCTATAACGATGTGCCTGAGATTTTAATGGGGAAACGGGTCATCTCATTGGACCTGGGCTCCATGATTGCCGGTTCCCGTTTTCGCGGTGAGTTCGAAGAGCGTTTGAAAGCCTCCCTAGAGGATGTGCAGCGCTCAGCAGGCGAGATCATTCTTTTCATTGACGAACTGCATACCGTGGTGGGAGCTGGAGCAGCACAGGGTGCCATGGATGCCTCGAACATGCTCAAACCAGCGCTGGCACGCGGGGAACTACAATGTGTGGGTGCTACCACACTTAATGAATATCAGAAATATATCGAGAAGGATGCAGCTCTGGAGAGACGTTTTGCGCCTGTGTATGTAGAAGAACCCAGCGTGGATGATACCATCCTCATGCTGCAGGGCTTACGCGATCGCTATGAAGCTCATCACAAAGTACATTTCACCGATCAGGCTCTAGTGAGTGCAGCGAAATTATCCGCGCGCTACGTGACCGATCGCTTCCTTCCAGATAAAGCCATTGACCTGATGGATGAGTCAGCTGCCAAGCTGCGGGTTGCCCTGTACTCTCTTCCCTCCGATTTGAAGATGTTGAAGAACAACATCGATAAGATATTGCTAGAAGAGGAACAAGCTGGAGTGGAACGTGATTACGAGACCGCTGCCCGTAAAAAAGCCGAGCGCTTAAAATTGGAGTCGGAATTCAGCACCAAGCGCGATAAATGGGAAAGCGAACATAAATTAGATGAGGTTGTGGATGAGAATGACATCGCCGATGTTGTGGCACAGTGGACTGGTATCCCGGTCACTCAAATGCTACAACCGGAAGCCGACCGCTTGTTGCACATGGAAGAAAAGCTGCACGAGCGCGTGGTCGGGCAGGATGTGGGCATCTCCGCCATTGCGGATGCCATCCGGCGCGCGCGTTCAGGGTTGAAAGATCCTAAACGCCCGGTTGGTTCCTTTATTTTCATTGGACCTTCCGGCGTCGGAAAAACGGAACTGGCAAAGGCATTGGCAGAATTCCTCTTTGATGATGAAGATGCCCTGATTCGGTTGGATATGAGTGAATATCGTGAACAACATACCGTTTCACGTCTATTCGGCGCCCCTCCTGGATACGTTGGCTATGAAGAAGGCGGGCAGCTGACAGAAGCAGTACGACGTCGCCCTTATCGTGTTATCCTGTTCGACGAGATCGAAAAAGCGCATCCGGAAGTATGGAATTCTCTGCTACAAATACTAGATGACGGTCGCCTGACCGATGGGCAGGGTCGTATTGTAGATTTCCGCAACACAGTGCTCATCATGACCTCCAACCTGGGAACAGAGTTCATCCGCAATGGTGGCACCCTGGGTTTCTTACAGCCTGACAGTAGTGACGAGGAGAAAAGCTCGCATGAAAAGATCGAACAGGCATTGAAGAGCACTTTCCGCCCGGAATTTCTCAATCGTATTGATGAGATCATCATGTTCTCAGCGCTCACCGATGAACAGATGCTAAAGATCGTAGATCTGCAAATGAAGGAAATCGAGCAGCGTCTCGAAGAGCAAGGATTGAAAGTGGATATCTCGGAAAAAGCACGTAACTGGATTTCGAAAGAAGGCTTTGACCCCAACTTTGGTGCACGCCCATTGAAACGTATTCTGCAAAAACATGTTGAAAGCCCGCTGTCTTTGAATCTACTGGCAGGTCTTTACAAACCCGGCGATACCGTGATGGTAGACATGGACACAGACGGGAAACAGCTGGTCTTCACAAAAAAATAGCAAAATAACCCGATGTGGTGCGGAAGAATCCCCTACATCGGGTTTTTGTTCGTTTGACATCCCTCGAATGCCTAGTTTATACTTTGGATATTAATCCAAAAATGGAGGAAGCTCTTGAAAAAAGCTTTAATTACGGGAATTACCGGTCAGGATGGTTCTTACCTGGCTGAACTTCTCCTTTCAAAAGGTTATGAAGTGCACGGCATCATCCGTCGCTCAAGCACCTTTAATACACGTCGCATTGACCATATCTACCATGATCCGCATAATGGCGATAAGGTACATCTTTATCTGCACTACGGGGATATCGCGGTAGGTGAAACATTACAGCACATGGTTTATAACCTCCGTCCGGATGAGATCTATCATCTGGCAGCACAATCGCACGTGCGCGTCAGCTTTGACATGCCTGAATATACCGGCGATGTTACCGGGTTGGGCACCACCCGCATTTTGGAAGCAGTTCGCAAAGCGGGCGTGGAGGCTCGCTTCTATCAAGCCTCATCCAGTGAGATGTTTGGCGCTGCCAAACCACCGCAGAATGAGGGTACAATCTTTGAACCGCAAAGCCCTTACGCCGCTGCTAAGGTGTACGCTTACTGGATCACACGCAACTACCGCGATGCGTATGACATCTTCGCATGCAATGGCATTTTGTTCAACCATGAATCCCCGCGGCGTGGCGAAACCTTTGTAACCCGCAAGATCACGCGCGCGCTGGCAGCCATCAAAGCCGGCAAACAAAGACATCTCTATCTGGGGAATCTGGATGCAAAACGTGACTGGGGTTACGCACCCGAATATGTAGAAGCCATGTGGACCATGCTGCAACTGGAAAAAGCAGATGATTTCGTGATCGGTACAGGTGAATCGCACACCGTTCGTGATTTTCTGCATGAAGCTTTCACCTATGCTGGTATGAATTATGAAGACTACGTTAGAATTGACGAACGGTATTTCCGCCCGACCGAAGTGGATTACCTTTTATCTGACCCCTCCAAAGCCAAAAAAGCCTTCGACTGGAAACCTAAAGTGAAATTCCACGAGTTGGTGCGCATCATGGTAGACGCCGACCTGGAGTTGCAAGGTCTACCCTGCCCTGGAGAAGGTCGCCAGATCCTCGAAACTAATTTTGGCGGCTGGCACCGCTGGGATAATCAGGTCATCAGCATGGAGTAAACAAGGAATAAAGAAAAACGGAGCGAACGCTCCGTTTTTCTTTATTCCATATCACAACCTGCTTGACAATATAGTACATTTGTTCTATCATTGTTCTATGAATACTCATAAATATTTCTTCCCCGCAGTTATCGTGTTGTGCGGCATGGTATTGGGTTTGATCACGTTGACCAGCTCCCCACGGGTCACCCTGGCTGCCAGCAGTGTTGCTGTTGAAGAGCAACTCAATCCGTTGCAGATTACAGCGCTCTCCAGCAGCTACCCACCAGCCATCCAGCAGTGGGAGGAGCTCATCAGCCGACATGCGACCCAGTACGGATTGGACCCAAACCTGATCGCTGCGCTCATTCTGCAGGAAAGCGGCGGCAACGCGCAAGCATACTCCACCAGCGGTGCAGTGGGGTTGATGCAGATCATGCCGCGCGATGGTATCGCACAATCTTTCATGTGTAATGACCACCCTTGCTTCCAGAACCGCCCCAGCATGCAGGAACTATACGACCCGCAATTCAACATTGATTACGGCACACGCTATCTGGCAAATCTGATCTCAAAATATGGTGATGAAAGGGAAGCGCTGTACCACTATGGTCCCTACGACACTGGCTACCGCTATGCTGATACAGTTCTAGCGATTTATTCAACTTATCAATAAAGCTTATTAATTCTGCTTCTTTATTTTTCAATAGACTATTCAATTTTATTTCAACTATTCGATAGTTCTTTTAATATTAAACCAAAGATAATCCATTCACTGATTCTCACAGCACAAAAATATCTTTCTTCTGCTATTTCTCACTATTTAATATTGACTTCACTACAAAAAGGTCAATCTGTCTAATTTTCTGCGCAAATGTGGGACAAAGTTGTCAAAAATTACATCAAATTGCCGTCCAAAGGTCATGGAAACACCGAAAACACCACCCAAGTGGAAAGAAAGTCCACACATTTTTTGAAAACCGAGTATTTGCAGTTGAGTCAATATTGTTATTCTACTGAACTATTCTATGGAGTAACGGTTTGCAAAATAACTCTCATAGTTAGTTAATTCAGCATCTGTCAAAGGTTCCACGAGAATATTTGTCGGTTGGAGACCATCTGAGACTTGCTGAACATTAAATTGAAGTACTGCACCGGATAATTGTCCGGATTGAGTTTGTATTATATAAACGAAGCGCAATGGTGTTGATGTAGAAAAATCATAGGAAGTGTCCGTAGGAAAAACAACACCCGTACTTTGTCCTTGTGATACGTATCCCTGCTTTGTTGATGGTCCTTCCCCACTATGCCATTGAATGTCAGGATCAATTCCAAAATATCCATTAATTAGCCCACTGTCATAAGATGCATCATATTTCCAGTTATAGTAAATTGCCAAACCACTTATGTCACTGAAATAGGATGGATCATGGTCAGGTTTGAAAATAGGGTCACAATATAAAAGCAATTCAATAGTAAATTCCTTGCTTTGTACTGCTCCGCCTCCCAGTGAATTATCTACCGGACGTATTGATGAAACTATTTCGGGATTGGATAATGCAGGTAATGGACCATTTGATAAATTGCAACTTTCTTGCGAGATAACAACCGAAACTTGTTCTAGTGTTGGTTCATTTGTTGGAGAATTTCCACCTTCAGCAAGGTGTGTATCAGTGGATGTTAAATTTTCAACCATAGAATTTTCTGCAATGGATTGTGTTTGACAGTTTGAAATTAAGACTGCCATTATGCCAATGCTAAAAAGAAATCTCAGGTATTTCATAGTTTTTACTCTTTCGATTCCCTATGGCTTGAGAATCAAGTCTTTATTATTGATTTTATTTCCATCCCCAATTTGTGATGCAACATAGTATATCAATACTTATAAGAGTGCTGTGAGAATAATTTATGGGAATATAATGCAAATAGCAAGGCATTATTAAAAATTATGTTGACAAGATTTTTAAAGCCTAATATAATCATGCCACTTGTGCGGGCATAGTTCAATTGGTAGAACGCTTCCTTGCCAAGGAAGAGGTTTACGGGTTCGACTCCCGTTGCCCGCTCTAAAGCGCAGAGAAAACCCTCCGCGCTTTTTTATTCAATCGGTTATTAGGATTTGCTTGCTGCAAGCCAGCACTTTATTTGTTTCGTTGACAAAGAGGCTTGCGACACTTTATAATTGAATTCCACACGATGGCGACGTGGCCAAGCTGGCAAGGCAAGGGTCTGCAAAACCCTCATCACGGGTTCGAATCCCGTCGTCGCCTCAAGCAGGGCGCTGTACAACTGCAGCGCCTTTTTATTTCCCCTTGATCGCGTTGCGCGCTATCTTATCAACCCGTTCATTATAGATATTACCGTTGTGACCTCTCACCCATTTCCATGTTATGGAATGAGTGTTAATCTCTTTTGCCAAATCCTGCCACAGGTCTACATTAGCCAGCACACCACCCTTGCGGCGCCAACCACGAGCGATCCAATTGGGTAACCATTCTTCAATACCTTTCTTGAGATATTGTGAATCAGTGAAAATTGTGACGGGCACTGTGGAAGGCACTACTTTGAGTGCTTGCAGTGCTGCAGTTAATTCCATACGATTATTGGTGGAAACAGCTTCTTTGCCTTTCAGAATGCGTTCTTTCCCATCCTGTACAAGAATGGCACCCCAACCACCCCGCCCCGGGTTGGGGTCACAGGCTCCATCCGTGTAGATCACGATCTCATTCTTCTTAGTTGTCATGAATGACCTCATTAGCAATCGTATCAAGATTTTCCAGGATGGTTGGGATATCCGCAGCGGCAACATTGAATTGAGATACTTGCCAGCCAACATCTTTTAACAAACTGGCAAGTATGTTCCAGCTGCTGACAGCAGGCAAAGGACGGGAAAGGGGTAAATACTGCACAAGTCTCTGCCAGGCGGGGTGCTGATCCATCATATCCGCCAGTTCGGGCACAATTGCCAGCGTCACTGGTATTGAGTAGGTCTCTTCGGAGATTGCAATTTGCACATCGTCAGATAACATCCACCGAATGAACACCCAAGCTGCTTGCTCACGCTCTGGCTCTGAACGGGTAATGGCATAAGACAGGGTAGCGCTGTTTACAATCGGGTCTCCATCCTGTCCCGGGTAGGGGATAATGATCCATTCATCTGTATTCCCTTCGATCTCATCCAGCGCCAGCTGACGCTGCCAATCTGCCACGCTTCCGCTGTAAAACAATGCATAGCGCCTCGCAAAATAAGCATAGGGAGTTGATTCCTTGCCCGTCCAAGCGCAATCCAGCTGATAAATGGTGCGCAGGAATTCCATGGCATCCTGATTTTCAGCAGTGTTGAATTCGATCCCGCGATTGAGATCCGCAGGGATTTCACCACCGCCAAAGGCTTGCATCCAGCTGAGCATGGTGACAGGTTCGTTATTATAGATCCATCCACCGGTGCCATTATTTTCATCGTTGGCATCAAACGCATTGAAACGAGCAGCTGCGCAAGCTTGATTGAGAAATTCTTCGGAGCTCGCCGGAGGGTTCTCAAAACCCAGTTCCTGTGCCCAGCTCTGGTTGTAGAACAGGATATTTAGGTTATATTCAGCTGGCACAGCATAGCGCACCCCTTCCAGTACATCCTCATCCCAAAAAACCGTGGGGAAAGTGCGCCGCTGTTCAGCGGAGATGCCTGTTTCAGGATTCGCGATCAGATCATCCAATGCTAATACCACTCCCTGTTGGTAGAGTGATCGATTGAACCTGGATGGAGCTGCCAGGATATCCGGCATATTCTCCTGCTCCAGTGCATCAAGCACCTCACTCATCAGAAAATTTTCATCCGCAACCGATTTTTCTTCGATGAAGATGCCCTGTTCATTGCTGCGATTGAATTCCGCCACTAGGGCAGCGATGCTGCTGGCTTTGTTCCCCGTCCAGGGGTGCCAAAACTGCAGCACTACGCCATCGGTTTCGGCAGGTATAGGAGTGGCGGTCGCATGGATTTGAGTGGGTAACGGTGTCGCCGATGCCACTGGTTGCGGAGACTGCGTCACAATTTCAGCTTGTGAAACATTACCAGCTTGTGTACAAGCTACCATAAAGGCAAATAGGCACAATAGGAGGAAAACTGATTTTTTCATATGCGTTAATCTTACCAAGAGATCATGCCCTATAGCGATGACATTGTGTTGAATTGACAAACTGTTTTGATGTCTGTATAATCGAAAAAACCATCGAGAGTAGTACATCCTGGAACCCTGCCAGAGAAGGAGTGCTCCGGCTGTAAGCCTCCACAGTGAAGAACAGGATCGAAGTCGCTCGAGGAAAACTGCTGAAGAAATCCACAGGAAAGTAGAACAGCACGGGTAAGCCCGTTACAGCGCAACGGAACTACCGGTTCCGGGTGAGAGCGCATCAATGCGAAGTGAGGTGGTACCGCGCAAGGAGTGATCCTTTCGTCCTCTGATGAAAGGATTTTTTATTTAATACCGGAGGATAGTATGTCAAAATTTGAACTGCCCAAAGCCTATGACTTCCAGGCTACGGAAAAAAGGATTTATAAATTCTGGGAAAGCGCAGGGTATTTCCAACCCAGTAATGACCCGAATAAACCTGATTTTGATCCCACTAAGAAACCCTTTGTGATCTCCATTCCCCCACCCAACGTAACCGGCAAGCTGCACCTCGGGCACGCCATGTTCATTTCCATGGAAGACCTGATGATCCGTCATGCCCGCATGAAAGGCATCCCCACACTGTGGGTACCAGGCACCGATCACGCCGGCATCGCCACCCAGTTGCAGGTTGAAAAAGAACTGGCAGGAGAGGGAATAACACGCGATGATATCGGGCGTGAAGCCTTCGTAAAACGCACCTGGGAATGGAAAGAGGAATACGGGGGTCATATCACGCAGCAGATCCGCCGTCTGGGCGCTTCTTGCGACTGGACGCGCGAACGCTTTACGCTGGATGAGGGGCTCTCGGTTGCTGTGCGCGAAGCCTTTGTGCGCTTGTATGAGAAGGGATTGATCTACCGAGGTCCGCGTTTAATCAACTGGTCTCCCAACTTGCGCACCGCAGTCTCTGACCTGGAAGTGGAGTACTCTCAGGAACAGGGCACGCTGTATTATTTCAAGTACATGCTGGCAGATGACTCCGGTGATTTCATCCCGGTAGCCACCACCCGCCCCGAGACCATTCTAGGGGATAGTGCCGTGGCAGTGCACCCGGAGGATGATCGTTACCAAAAATATATCGGCAAAATGGCGCTCGTCCCCATGCTGGGCAGAGAAATACCTGTCATTGCCGATACCTATGTGGATCGTGAATTTGGCACAGGAGCCTTGAAAATCACTCCCGCCCATGACCCGCATGACTACGAGATCGGCATGAACCACAATCTGGAATCCATCAATATCCTGAATAAGGATGCCACCATCAATGAAAATGGCGGACCCTACCAGAGTTTGGATCGTTTTGTGTGCCGCAAGCAATTATGGTCAGATATGAAAGAAGCAGGTTTGGTTATCAAAGAAGAACCTTACGCTCTCAATGTTCCCCGTTCGCAACGCGGTGGCGAGATTATCGAGCCAATGATTAGCACGCAATGGTTTGTGAAAATCCAACCACTGGCACAAGCCGCATTGGAAGCTGTTCAAAACGGGCAGATACGCATCATCCCCGATCATTTCACCAAGGTATATTACAACTGGTTGGAAAACATCCAAGATTGGTGTATCAGCCGCCAATTATGGTGGGGACATCGCATCCCGGTATGGTATTGCGATGACTGCCACGCATTAACCGTGGCACGTGAAGACCCAACACAGTGTTCACAATGCAATTCCATGCATATTCATCAAGACGAGGATGTGCTAGATACCTGGTTCTCGTCAGGGTTGTGGCCTTTTTCAACCTTGGGGTGGCCTGAAGAGACCCCCGATTATAACTATTTTTACCCGACCACCGTCCTGGAGACCGGCTACGACATCCTGTTCTTCTGGGTAGCTCGCATGATCATGGACGGCATCGAGTTCACTGGCAAGCCTCCCTTCGAAACAGTATATTTACATGGCTTGGTGCGGGATGGCAATGGTCAGAAAATGTCCAAGACCAAGGGCAATGTCATCGATCCACTGACCGTCATGGATACACTCGGGACGGATGCACTGCGCTTCACCCTGCTGGTAGGATCCACCCCCGGTAAAGATACCAACTTGAGCATCGACAAAGTGGAAGCAAACCGTAATTTCGCTAATAAAATTTGGAATGCGGGACGCTTCGTGATCAGTGCGCTTGAAAAAACACCTGCCAAGCCGATTGGAGAACCACGCTGGACCAGTGCAGATGAATTCATCCACGCGCGTATGCGTTCTGTCGTGCGCGATGTGAATTATCTGTTCGAGAATTATCAATACGGAGAAGCCGGGCGGCAGATCTACGATTTCTTCTGGAGTGAGTTCGCAGACTGGTATATCGAACTGGCAAAACTACAGCTGAACGAAGGCGGTGACCGGGCTTATTACACTGCCCTGACGCTGGTACGTGTGCTTGATAAATGCCTGCGCCTGTTGCACCCTTTTACACCCTTTGTGACCGAAGAATTGTGGCAGGCATTGAAAAAGGCAGTACAGGATAGTGGTGTAGATATTTCGGTTGAAGGGGGCTGGGCGGAAGCATTGATCGTTGCACGCTGGTCGGAGAGCATGAAAGAAGAAGAGTGGGAAAAACCTGCCATTCAGAGTTTCCAGACCGGCATGATCGAGGTGGTAAAAGCCATTCGCAATACACGCCTTGAAAACAAGCTCCCATTCCAAGATGCGGTCGAGGTCAGCATTGTGACGAACACCCTGCAAGCCTACCTTGAAAAAGAGCTGCCTTTCATAACAGCACTATGCAACCTTTCTAAAGTGAACATCCTGGCAGAACTTCCCCATGGTGAAAAGTACAGGCAGTACCCCTCCGCTTCACTACCCCTTTCAGGTTCAACACTTTTCATCCATACCAGTAATGAAGGACTGCTTGCGGAGAAACGGCATCAGCTGGAAAGCGAATTATCCTCTATCCAGGCGCAAATTAACCGTCTCGAAACCCTGCTGGAATCCGATTTCGCCAAGAAAGCACCGGAAAACGTGGTCCAGAAAGAACGCGACCGCCTGGAAGCCTATCAGGATACCGCGGATAAACTCAAGAACCAACTTAAAACTTTGTAATAGTAAAAGCCCGGTGACTGAGAAATCACAGGGCTTTTTTTACACGTGAATGACATCACGCGCTTTGAAAGATCCCTTTAATGCGTCCGTAGTATACACGGTGATAATCCGCACAGCTATAATGATTTTCGATTTCGGGCAGGAGGAAGTGTTGGGGATCAAAATCCTGCCAGTAGATCTTTTCACATTCGATGCTGAGCTGCGCTTCCTCGAAAGTCGGGGCAGCCACATAATGGGATGCAACCGCAGTCAAGCCTGAGGCAGATAGCTTATCGCATTCCCTCCCTGACGTACTCCCAAGATAATTGAGCACATCGCGATACTCTTCAGGAAAAGCGTTTACGGTAAAAGTTGGGTATTTTTCCATGAACTCCAGGGTGTAGCGCGTGGGGCGCACGAATACCTGCACAAACGGGTAATTCCAGACATTCCCAATGCTGCCCCATGAAACTGTCATGGCATTGTAATCAGCGTGTTGAAAGTCACCGCTTGCCAGCAGCAACCAGCGCTCTGACCAGAGCGCGATGTTCTCTTCGCAAAATGAATGAACGTTGAGTTCTTTAAGCATATTGTGTAAGGTTATCTATTCACAAACCGTGACCTTGATCACAGCATCCAGGTTGAGAGGTCCATAGATATGGGGAAACAATTCCCCGGTCTGGTGGGAATCTTCATACTTCAGATCAGAAGACAGTAATTGCGGATCGATCTCCAGTTGCAACAAATCAGAGATTCCTTTAAACCACATCTCTTTTACCCCGGCAATTTGTGTTAACGTGCAGCAATGGATGAATCCCTCATTTTTCAGTGTATCCGCATTGTATGTGCCATATTCGAGCGCTTCACGCCATGTTCCCGCGGTTACGATATGATAGATATTCATGCTTGTTCACTCTGCAGATCAACCTGTAGAAGTCCGTATTTTTGGAGTGCATTTTGAATTTCCACATCATCGGATAAATCAACAGAGGAAAGCTGCATACCTAATTCTGTTTTCAATTCAGGGATAGCTTCAAGGATGTCAATAAAATATTGCTTGCGGAGTGCTTCATCTCTTACCGCTTCCACCCAACCTTGCAGTTCATCACCCTTGATTGTGATCTGCACGTTAGATCCGTTTTTCAGATTTCTCCACCAATCTTCTGCTTTATCAACCAGAACATAAATGGAATTTCCGATCTTGTGGTAGTAGGCAGGAAAAGAATTTACTTTTCCCATTTCTCTGCCAGTATAACGGATCACCAGAGAATGTTCGCTCATCAACGAATGAAGGGGTGACTTCAAGATTGTGTTTACAATGGGATTGAATATTCTTCCGAAGATTTTTGGCTTTGCCATGTTCTCCACCACCTTTGATTAATTGATTTCTATATATGATATACGTTTTCTTTCTTGTGAAGTTTCTTCTAATATTAACCCTATTTTTTCTCAATAGTAGCATTTAGGAATTCGACCATTAATGCCGTGGTGTCGTGTTCCAAATTGGGCTGCACGAGCATCAATCCATGGAGATCACTTCCATAGCCAATGACCTCACTTGCATCACTTGATGGAACTGATTGACATGCGGTTGCAGATTCCGCATCTCCCGCTGCAAAAAGGCAGTAGGTGATTACCGGTGAAGCAGTTGCATGGAGCTTTTCCACCACATCAGCATAATTCAGAGTCAAATAATCTCCAGGTGAAAGCGAGAACGCGCCGCGGCAGGAACCCGGGTGCAACGTATTGATATGCGTACAACCATCTGCAGCACCATCCGCTCCGATACTGGCTCCCAAGGTCACAATGCGGGTAGGATCGATGCCTTCCAGACCGTAAGCTGCTTCCACCGCTGCCTGCGCATCCAGCAACCATTCCGCTCTTTCAAAGCTCTTACAGCCACCCTCACAACCATCGAAGGTGAAAGTAAAGACAGCATACGAGCGTTCTTTTTCTAACTGCGGGAACCAGCTTGGATCCAGCCATGGTTTACCGGAGAAATCATTTGATTGCGAATCGGAGAATCCGCGGTTCTGCAACCAATACGCCAGTTCACGCATATCGCTCTGGTCGCCTGGCGCCCAATGCATCATAATCACCAGTGGAGCAGGTGAAACTGAAGCAGGGAAATAGGTTCCCTGCAATGTCCTACCATCCGTCGTTGTAAACTCCATCTCGATGAAGGCATCAGGTAAAACTTCAACGGTCGCTTCCTGTATCGGTTCCGGCTGTGGATCAACCTTTTCATCCTCCACCTGTAAAGCAGCTCCTGTTTCATCTACAATCCCAGAGGTGGATGCGGAACAGGACGTAGTTATGCTCAAGATTAGGATCATCATTAGAAACCCGGGCTTGACCATGTTCTGTCTCATCATAATCGTCCTTTTAATTCCATATTTATTCTATCAAGGAGAGTGATTTTTTTCTTGGTGATTTAAACACTACCAGTAGAGATTTCGATAGGTCCCTTGCCTTATGGTTACATATTGCATGTTTCAATCTTTTGATTTGATATTCCCCTGTACGATCAAGCCTATCAGAAACAGCACCACCATGACAACCGCTGAAAGCGGGTACGTGAGATCAAGTGTTTGCGAGATAAGCACAGAACCGCAAGCAGATGTCAATAGAATCAATGCCCAATCGAGCGCCGTCCCTGCCAGGATTGCTCCTAACACGCCCCCCACAATGACCACCAGCCAGTAGACATTACCCAACTCTATATTGACCATTGGGAGGAACGAATAAATGATATATGCTCCTGCAGCAAACCCAGCAATACGGATGGCTGCCGATTTGACGAGGACTGCCAGAAAAATACCGATCAGCCCCATCACAATAGCAATAGTAAGGATCACATTACTGGCTTGATTGGGAAATATGCGTGGGGCAAATGTATAACCAAGGAAAAAACCGATCCCTCCTGTGAACAACCAAAAAAGTTTCCTGCCAAAAATGAGCATAACAATCCCAAATATGAGATATACCAAATTCATTTCACCTCACTTTTAATCACATAATGCTTAAATCAATTATAAGAGTGAAAAGGATGATTAATAAAAAAGCAGGTGGATCAGTAACCCACCTGCTTTTTCGATCCCTACTTTGATTGCAGGAATGCCCGCAGCATGACAAACACACCCAGAAGGATGAGCGCCACAGGGAAAGCTGGTAAGCCAAATGGAACCAAATTTTTTCCACTTACGTTGAGCATTACTTCAAAGAAAATGAAGAAGATAATAAATAAGGTCAAGCCAACCTCGACCAGTTTATTACCATTCCTCACCAGTGAATTGCGGTTTCGCCGTTTCCCATAAACGATCTGGGCAATGCCAATAGAGGTTGGCGCAAACAATGCCCAAGCATATGTCCAGCTCGCCCACATATGCAGCACTTGCTGTAAGAAAAATATAGTTCCCAGCATCATCAGCATTGAGCCTAATATCGCCAAGCCCTCGCCGTGGCTATCCTGTGAATTTAACGCAGAAATGAACAGAGTCGCACCGGGGACAATGAAAATAAATGGCCACAATACTGCTCTAAAACTAAAATCCAGTAGCTCCCCTACTAATAAGATGATGCCTAAAATGAGCAACCCTGCTCCTAATAACACCGGACCTTGTAAAAAAGGAGATTTCGTTTCGTTCAGCTCTTTTTCCGAAACACTTTTTACAGGTTTTCCCTTGGGTGCGGGCGTCCCCTTTTCTTTCATATCACCTAGCGATCCTGCTTTTTTCGATTCTTTTTGGGGGTTTTCTTTACCCTCTGTCACAGGCTTTTCTTCTATGGGGGTTTCTTCACTTGGTTTTTCATTTTTTATAGCCATCGCATTCCATCCTGTATATTCTTTTCATGATCATCTTTCTTCTAGAATATACGCAAATTAAAAGAAATAGTTGCGTCGCTTAGTGTAAGTGCTGCTCTTAGCACGGCATGGAGCAATCATCTTTCAAATATTCAAATTCCACCGTGGTATGACCACAATGAAATTCGCTAGCGATCAGTCGAATAGCTTTTTTAATCTCACGAATATCCTGGCTTTTCGTACCCTCCTCAAGAACAATATGCGTCGTCAACACATTCTCCTCACCATCCAAAGACCAGACATGCGTATGGTGGACATCGGTAACTTTTTCAAGCCGCAACATACGCCGTTCGATTTCCCCCATATCCACTTCAGCTGGAACCGCCTGCAAGAAGAGCGAGATGGATGCTACCAGATTCTTGATCACGTTATAGAGAACGAAAACAGATAACCCAATTGAGAGGATGGGGTCAAGTACGGGTAAGTCAATGAACAGCATCACAATGCTGACAATAAGAACAGCCACCCATCCGAGTACATCTTCCAAGAGATGCCAGGTCAGCACCCGTGCGTTCATCTTTTTCCCTCTTTTCATCCGCATTGCAGCAATACTATTGATAACAATACCGACCAGTGCAAAGATCGCCATCCCCTGTGCATTGGGTTCTGCCGGATTCTGTAATCGTTCAATTGCTTCTTTCACAATCAGAATAGAACCTGCCACCAAGATAATGGCATTAATTACAGCTCCAAGCAACGAAAATCGCCTAAATCCATATGAATATTTACCGTTGCGATCTTTCTGGGATATTTTTTCAAAATACCAGGATAACCCCAGCGAAATGCTATCACCCAGGTCGTGCAGCGCATCTGCCAGAACTGCTACAGAATTGATATACATTCCGCCGATGAATTCTGCGATAGAAAAGAGTAGATTCAGAAAAAATGCCAGACGGATATCTGCAATGGTATGATTGTATGAATGGTTATGTGGTTGGTTGTTCATTTTCTTCCATTTTATAATCAGTGTAGATTCTACTCTATAAGAACAAGATAAAAAGTATTATTAACACAAGGAGTTCATCGTGAAAGTTGGATATATTGGGTTGGGTATCATGGGGAAACCAATGGCAAAGAACATTCTCAAAGCAGGCTTCCCCATGGTGGTTTATAACCGCAGCCAGGCAGCTGTGGATGAGCTAGTTGAAGAAGGGGCACAACGCGCCAGTAATCCCAAGGAAGTAGCAGAAAGCGTGGATGTGATCTTCACCAACTTGCCCGATTCTCCCGATGTAGAAAAGGTTATTTTCGGCGAGCAGGGCATTCTGCAAGGTACTCATAGTGGATTGATCTTTGTGGATAATTCCACCATTAAACCTCTGGTTGCTCGCAAGATCGCAGCAGCGTTTGAGGAAAAGGGAGTTCTAAGTCTGGATGCACCCGTGAGCGGCGGGGATATTGGCGCCATCAACGGAACACTTGCCATTATGGTAGGTGGACCGGAAGAAGCGCTGCAGAAAGTAATGCCCATTTTCAACGCAATCGGAAAAACAATCACGCACGTAGGGGATAGCGGTGCCGGGCAGATCGCGAAAGCAGCCAACCAGATTATGGTAGCCGCCCAAATGGTGGCGATGGGCGAATTGCTCATTTTTTCCCAAAAAGCTGGGGCTGATCCACAGAAGGTCATCCAGGCGATCCAGAATGGAGCAGCCCAATGTTGGACTCTGGACAACAAACCACCACGGTTATTTGCCGGAAACCGTAACCCCGGTTTTAAAGCCGGTTTGCAGGCGAAAGATCTGAATATCGTAATGGAATCATCCCATGAATTTGGTGTACCCCTGCCGATGACAGCAGTTAATTTTCAGCTCTATCAAGCCATGCTGCAAAACAATATGGCGGAACTAGACAACTCGGCAGTGATCGCAATAATTGAGAAGCTTGCCAATACCACATTGGATACATAGAGTATATAAGTAGAAATGGTAAAAATAATGGATCATTTTATCGATATCTACCAAAACCAAGCCGAAAAATACCACAGCATGATCAGTTTTGAGGATTTCGAAAACCATCTGCTCGAAACGATCCACGATATCACTCCCATAAATCACAAGAAGATCTTGGATCTCGGCAGTGGGACAGGTCGTCTGCCTATCTTATTGAAAGATGAGGGCGCTGAAATTGTCTCGTTGGATATCAGCATGCAGATGTTATTACAGCAGCAAGTTCAACTTCGAGCGGTTCACGGTAACTGGGATCTCGTGCAGGGAGACATCCGACAAGTACCTATACAATCCGAGTGGGCAGAAGTCACCACTGCCGGTTGGGCAGCCGGTCATTTCTGCGGTTGGTACCCGGATTGCTGGCAGGAGAACATTGATCGATTTGTTCTGGAGATGTTGCGTGTAACACAAACGGGTGGTGAACTAATAATAATGGAGACCTTGGGAACCGGAAAAATCTTCCCTGTTCCGCCCACCCGTGCTCTGGCTGAATATTACGAGCGTATTGAAAACAAATGGCAGTTTAAGCGAGAAGTGATTCGCACTGATTATAAATTTCACAACCCAGCTCATGCCAAAGACAATACCGCTTTCTTCTTTGGAGAGAAACTGGCTGAACAAATAGATCAAGAAAGCTGGCAGATCCTGCCCGAATGGACCGGGGTGTGGCATCGCGTGAAATAAACCGCATTATTTCTATCCCTAGGCTAGATCGGCACGGAATACGGTAATTGCTTTTCCATGCAAATCCACACGGTTTCCTAGTACTTCTATTAGTAAACTACCCCCGCGAGCAGACGCCTGGTAGGCGCGCAGCGGGTTTTTATTTAAACGCCGCATCCAAAATGGAGCCAGGCTACAATGTGAAGATCCCGTGACAGGGTCTTCATCAATCCCACAGGTAGGCGCAAAAAAACGTGACATAAAATCATAGGCACTGTCATCCGAAAGGCTGGTTACTGCTGCTTCCCCACAACCACAGGCTATCATTTTGGAAAAATCGGGGCGCAATTCGCGCAAGATGTGAGCATTGGCTACTTCGATCACCCAATGCTGGTCATCAACCTGCCATACCCGACCCTCTCGTAACCCCAGCGCATCCAGAAGTATGCTGTTCTGTTCCTCGCGAATGTGCGTGAAGGCGGGGAAGTTCAACACAACCGCACCCTCATGCCAGCGAGCGGTCAGCAGTCCGCTCAAGGTATGAAAATGGATTTCTTTCTCATATGGTTCGAATCCCTCTGTGAACAGGATCCAAGCGCTGGCAAGGGTGGCGTGCCCGCATAACTCTACCTCTGTAACAGGGGTAAACCAGCGCAGATGATATCCATCTGAAGCTGGCTGCAGGAAAGCAGTTTCTGAAAGATTCATCTCGGCAGCCAGATTCTTCATCCATTCATCTGATCTGGATTCAGAATGGATATACACTGCTGCGGGATTCCCATGAAAGAGCATGTCGGTAAAAGCATCCACCTGAAATAATCGAATCATTTTTTCTCCTCTTTTCTCCACTACAATAATTGTACGTAGATTTATTCCACTGCGGGTGAAAAGTGTTAAAATGGTGACCGTTATATACATAGGAATAATTTTTTATGAAAAAAGAACTGCAGACCATCCTCGAAAAAGATGTCACCTATTCACAGAGATTACGCTTACTGGGTGAGAATAAAATACTACATCCCATCGCAGGCTTTCTCGCTCATTCCGGAGATTCGTGGTATTGGTTAGCAGTTCTCTTCGTGGTATGGCTGTTCACCGATTCTACCTGGCATGCCATCTCTGCTTTTTTTGCCGGGTCCATTCTGATCCAAGCATTTCTGGTGCTGGGTATTAAATTTCTAATCAAACGCAGTCGCCCCGCCGGTGATTGGGGCGCCATTTACCGTAACAGTGATCCAAACTCTTTCCCTTCCGGGCACGCTACGCGTGCTGCTATGCTGGCTGGTTTATTCTGGGGGATGAACATGCATCCCCTGGCACTTATACTCACCGTATGGGCATTGCTGGTCAGTTTCGCCAGAGTAATTTTGGGGTTACATTACCTCAGCGATATTATCGCAGGCTGGATATTGGGAACACTGCTGACTTTTCTGATGTTAGGGCTACAACCCATGCTGTTCCAGATGCTGCCAGGGGTTTTCTTCCGGTAGGTCGGCAATCGTTTCAATATAATTTCTTTTTTAGATAATATTTACATTCCTGTCTTCATCCCTTTGATATAATTCGTAATGGATAATAAAATAATTTAGGAGATGCAAAATGGCTACCAATAAAACCGTCAAAGTCACCGCAAAAGGGTTAGAGGGATTTCTGGTCGAAACGAAAGCTGGCACTCATACCGCGTTAGTCGATCAACCACCTGCTATGGGAGGGAAGGATCAGGGACCTACTCCTCTTGATTATGTCTTCATTTCGCTGGCTGGATGTCTGGTCACCATTGCCAAGATTGTGGCAAACCAGAAGAAGATCGTTCTGCGGGATGTCGAAGTAGAGGTCGAAGGCGAACTGAATCTTGAAGTCCTTCGCGGGCAGGATACAACCGATCGTGCTGGTTTCAAGAGCTTTAAGGTTGGCATGAAAGTGGATGCGGATATGACCAAAGAGGAAAAGGAAAAATTCATTGAAGAAGTGGATCGGCGCTGCCCTATTTCCGATAACTTGATGAATACCACCCCGATTGAAATTGCTTTGATCGACTGATGACAACGAAAAACCTCCTCAAAAGGGAGGTTTTTGTTTTAAAATCAAGCCAGGAGGATCTTCATGACAACCATTCTTAACCACGTTCTATCATCCCTCAAGCAAGATTATCCTGTCAGCCAGATCGAAGTAAGCGCTCACTGGATCATGGTCACCAGCCGAATCAGCGGCTTAGCATCCACAATTGTAGGCTGTGGACCCCACGGTGAACAGCTGGTGAGCGAGGCAGGAAATCTATCGGAAAAATCTGCGCTAAAGCTGGCAGCCCTTTGCCTGTCAGAAAACACATTGGAAGCCGGGATCGGTCTGGCAGCCGTGAATTCCCTGATCGAACCGATCCAACAAAACCAGCAAAGCCTCAATGTTGCAGATGTTTTAGCTGATAAGGGAAAGGGGAAGCGTATTGCGATAATCGGTCATTTTCCCTTCATTCCCAAGCTGAAGGGCATCGCCAGGAAAATTTGGGTGATTGATCTGCAGCCTGGTGAAGGGGAATTCAGTCCCACGGATGCGGAACAAATCCTTCCACAAGCAGATATCCTGGCTATGACCGCCAACACCCTCATCAACAAAGCTGCCGAGAATTACCTGGCAATGTGCCGTCCAGATGCGCTAAAGATCATGATGGGACCCAGCACACCCATGACCCCCATCTTGTTTGAACACGGCTTGGATATTTTGGCAGGTGTGCGAGTGACTGATCCGACCCTGGTATATCAATATATCTCCCAAGGGGCAGCTTTTTCACAGGTACGGGGGGTAGAAAAGATAACCCTCTCCGCTTGACCACGCTCTTTCTCTTTACAAGGAAAGCCCTATGGGATATGCTTTAAGCGGGAATGGTAGGGTCCCGGTGGGTTCCCCGGTCTTCAAAACCGGTGACGGGCTGTTAGGCAGGCCGTGGTGGGTTCGACTCCCATCCATTCCCGCCTTTATAAGAAATTTCTAATGACGCTTTCCCAATTTTCTATTTACAATAATTCAATCAAACACAGGATAAAACGCAATGGATTATGACCAGCTACAACTTTACGAGATCGTAGAAGAACAGTTTAACATCCTCGACGCAACCTATGGAGAAGGAACAGATAAAACACCCTACATCGCTAAGTTCACCGGTCAGTTGAAAAACCAGGATAGCGAAAAAGCTTTTGCCGCTATCGAAGAACGCATCAAACCGATGAATTTAATCCCCTTGTTTCGTGCAGAAGAAGAACAACAGATCGTTTTTCTCATCACAGATCCTCAAAAGCATAAAGAAACGAAGACAAGTACGAATCTGATCCTGTTCATTCTTACAGTATTCAGCGTGCTTTTTACCGGTGGGATTTATGGGATGGATACCGCCTTACCACAGAACACTTGGCAAGCAATTCTTACCATCCTGAAAAATGGGTGGCCGTTCGCTGTTTCTTTACTGGCGATTCTGGGAGCTCATGAATTCGGTCATTATTTCGCAGGCAAAAAACATGGGGTGGATGTATCTCTGCCTTATTTCATTCCATTTCCTTTCAACTCCTTTGGAACTATGGGCGCTTTCATCAATATGCGCTCCCTTCCTAAAAACAAGAAACAGCTTTTTGATATTGCCATCGCAGGACCTTTGAGCGGATTAATTGTATCCATCGTCGTATTGC
>LDZU01010009.1_pt1 | contig 32791 bp, 31 predicted proteins | sample 615531 | NCBI WGS metagenome assembly LDZU01 (sample SAMN03408293, study PRJNA278302) | terrestrial metagenome | isolation source: oil reservoir sample SB2 | place: USA: Alaska, North Slope, Schrader Bluff formation | collected 2011-09 | reverse complement strand
TTTATTTAAAGAAACTTTATGGATTTCGGTGGATATAATTCTTGAAATTATCCCAGGAGTCTGTTTATGAAAGAAAAAATTCTCAATAATCTACAAAATCCCGAAGGACTTGAATTTCTTTACCGGAAAGATCCCGGGGTCTTTGCGGCTTCTTTCCTCCGACTCCAACCGGAAACCACCGGTCCCCTTTGGGCATTCTGGTGTGCCCGTTTTGAGGCAGACGGCATACATGCAGCAGGCGAAAAAGAGACACATAAAAAGGAAAAATCAATCTCCCTGCCCATATTGATTCTCCTTATTCTGACAGCAGGGACACTTGTTAAACTTCCGGATTTAACCGGCATCAGTGAAACATATTTTTATCCACGCTTTCCGGGATTTGCCCTGTTCCCCTTGCTTTCCGTCTATTTGATGATACGAAACGGATTCCTGAAAACTGTGTGGATTTCTGTATCGATTCTCTTTCTGATCAGCGGCGTGTATGCCGCATTGTTACCTGCGCCGGATCAATCCCAGACCGCTTTGATTGCACTGATCCACCTTCCCTTTTTACTCTGGTTTCTCACGGGATGTGTTTTTGTGAACGGAGATATGAAAACGATTGAAAAACGCAGCACTTTTCTGGATTTTAATGGGGAGTGGATGGTATATACCGCCCTCCTTGGCTTTGCCGGCATGATTCTCACCGGAATTACCGCCGGACTCTTTTCTCTGGTGGATGAATTATTATTTGAGTCCCTTATGCCCTGGATTGCGCCATACGGGGCGGCACTTTGCCTGATCGGCGGAGCGCATCTGGTATTTCTCCGTGAGAAAAGTACAACACCCATGGCTCCTGTCATCGCCAGGATTTTTACTCCCCTTTTTCTTTTCACACTTCTGGCATATCTGGGAATTGTTCTGTTCAAAGGCATAAATCCCTTTATCGACAGAAACACACTGATGGTCTTTAATGCCATGCTTCTTTTGATTCTGGCCATGACGGTTTTCAGTATCCGGGAAAGAAATCTTTTCAAGAATGAAAAAATTCAAGACATCTTGTTAACCACATTATTAGCCCTGGGACTCCTTCTGGATCTGATTGCCCTGTCCGCCATCCTTTTCCGCCTGGGATCCTATGGACTGAGTCCAAACCGGATCGCTATATTGGGATTAAACCTGCTTATCGCCGGCCATGCGGCAGGGCTCCTCAATGATATCATCGGAAAAATCCAGGGAAAAAAAGGTCTTCATCATCTCCGGAGCCGTACCGGCCGGTACCTCACCGTTTATGCCGGATGGGCGGCTTTTATGGTTTTTATCTACCCACTTTTATTTCGTTTTCAATAAATATGTATAAAGGTTGTGGACAGTCGGCAGTCGAAAGTCGATTGATTAGATTGAATAGATTGATTTGATTGCAAAGGGAGCCGGTTTACCAGGATATTTCACGGAGGATTGAATAGATTGATTTGATTGGTTTGATTGGTTTGATTGATTTGATTGAAACACAGGAGCAAAACGACGCTAACTTCCAACTTCTAACTTCTTAAATAGAATTGGCGATTAATTTGATTTAGCACCAGGATTATATGAGAGATGAGATATATGAAATCGCTTAGGTGACGCCCCCCACCCCGGGGGTAAAATACACCGAAAAGCGACATAAAGCAAGATAATATTATTATTCATATAATTGGATAATTATGAATGATGAGTGATGAATTGAATTTAAGAATAATGATCCCGTGAAATTCCCAATCAGGATTGGGAATTTCACGGAATGAATCGGGTTGGGTGGGTCAATAAACGTTTCAAACCTTCGTACTCTCGTTCCCCAATCTTTCTTATAAAAAGGAAGGCCGCCCGAAATCGGACGGCCTTGTGAGGAGCATTGAGGGGATTTGAGAAGTAATTATTATATGGTGAGCGCGATAAAAAGTTTCAGGTTTTTTCGCTGGACAAGCAATAAAACAGTGTCTCCCTTGTTATATTTTTTAAAAGCTTTGTCGAATTCACGAACGGAGGAAATTTCTTCATCCCCCACCCGGATAATGATATCCCCGGGACGAAGTCCTTTTTTTGCCGCTTCGGATCCTGGCTGGACTTCCGTGATAATGACGCCTTTATCCTTTTTGATACCATATCTGGCGGCCAGGTTTTTATCAAGATCCTGAACAGAAAAGCCGGGACCTTCCTGAACAGTTCTGCTTTCCATCGCCTGGTTCAGATTTTCCGGCAGCTCTTCAAGGGTTACATCTATATTTTTTTCTTTTCCGTCCCTCAAAAGCATCAGAGTCACTTTATCTCCAGGGCGACGGGCCGAAATGGTATTCCGCAGTTCTGAAGAAGTGTGTATTTTTTTCCCATCCACTTTCAGAACCAGATCCCCGGTTTTTAGTCCTGCTTTATCTGCAGGGGTATCTTCCACCACATCAGCAATCAGGGCTCCGGCAACTTCTTTGAGTCCCAATGACCTGGCGATCTCATAATCGACTTCCTGAATTTGTACACCCAGATATCCCCTGATAACCCGGCCGTTTTCTATCAGATCCTTCATAACCCGTTTCGCCAGATTGATGGGGATGGCAAAGCCCACCCCCTGGGAGCCACCGGAATGGGAGGCGATGGCTGAATTAATGCCAATTACTTCCCCATCCAGATTCACCAGGGCGCCGCCGGAATTCCCGGGATTAATGGCGGCATCGGTCTGAATGAAATCTTCATAATCCACCAGTCCAACACGGGATCTCCCCAGCGCTGATACGATACCATGGGTGACCGTACTATACAGCTGGTCGCTGAAAGGATTCCCAATAGCTAAGACCCATTGTCCCACCTGCAATTTATCTGAATCACCCAGCTTGGCTTCCGGAAGGTTTTTTCCGTCTATCTGAAGGACGGCGATATCCGATTTGGGATCCCTTCCGATAATTTCTGCCTTGTATTCATACCGGTTCATTAAATGAACGGTTATTTCCTCAACATTCTCCACGACATGATTGTTTGTTAAAATATATCCGTCCTCAATCAATACTCCGGATCCCAAAACATTCGTCTTGAATTCCATCTCCCGCCCCTGGGGTAAGCGGAATCCAAAAAAATCATATTCCCATCCGCCAAAAATATCGGGACGCCGTATCACTTTCTCGGCACGGATTGTGACAACGGCCGGACTGACTTTATCAGCAACGTTCACAAATTCAGAGCTTAAATCGTCAAGGACCGATGCTGCTATCGGAATGACAAATACGATAAGAAGAAGTAATATCGTATGTAACCGTTTCATGATTTCCTGCCTTTCCTTTTATTCAATCCTTGTATGAAAAGATCATGAAATTTGTTCCAAAGGCGGGAACTTTGCCGGGGATGGACTTTAAAGTCATTGGGACAGTATAAAAGTTGAAGTAAATTAAAAACTATGAAGAATCTGAAAAAACAGAAGATATTGTGGGTCGATGATGAGATACATCTTTTAAGGCCACATATTCTCTTTCTTGAAAATAAAGGGTATGAGGTCTTAACGGCGACAAACGGGGTGGATGCCCTGGAACTGATCCGCAAGGAGTATCTCCACGCCGTTTTGCTGGATGAAATGATGGATGGTCTGGATGGCCTGGCCGTTTTGGAGAAAATTAAAAATCTCCGCCCGACCCTTCCGGTGATCATGATTACCAAGAATGAAGAAGAATCCCTCATGGAAGATGCCATCGGAAGAAAGATCTCCGATTACCTGACCAAACCCATCAATCCTTCCCAGATCCTTTTGGTGCTGAAAAAAAACCTGGATGGACTGGATATTACCCGGGAGATCCAGGCTCAGCAATATATGAGTACGTTTGCTGAGATGAACGACCGAATCAATGAAAACAAGAGTTCCCTACGCCACTGGGCACGTATCCACACGGACCTGTGCCGGTGGGAAATTGAATTCGATGAAAATCCCCGGGAAGACCTGAAGAATATTCTAAATAACCAGATTTCTGAAGCAAATTATCGCTTCGAAAAGCAGGTCATCGACAATTATGAATCCTGGATCAACGGGGATGCCGATTTGCCCTTATCCCATCAGATGATGGATTCCTATGTGCTTCCCTATCTGAAAGAAAAGCAGAAGGTTTTACTTTTGGTGATTGACTGCATGCGTCTGGACCAGTGGCTGATGTTATCCCCCATTATTTACCAGCGTTTTGATGCCGAACTCCACCATCAGGTGAGTATTTTGCCTACTGCCACGCCCTATAGCCGGAATGCCCTCTTTGCCGGGGATCATCCTGAAAGTATCCACAAAAAATTTCCGGATTTATACAGTGATCCTGATTCGGAAGAAAGTATGAACCGCTATGAACGGGATCTGCTGGAGGATTACCTGTTAAAACGGGGTGTCTCTGGCAGCGTGTCCCATAAATTTCTAAAAATCATCCAGCCCCAGCAGGGAGATCAGATTGCAACGCACTTTTCTGACTATTCCGGGACCCGTTTTCTGACGTTTGTAGTGAATTTTGTGGATATTCTGGCCCACCGGCGCTCTGAATCAGACATCCTCCAGGAGATTGTTCCCAATGAAACCAGCTATCGGAGGATTGTGCGGAACTGGTTTGAAAATTCCTACCTGTTAACCATACTTGAAAAAGCTGCGGAACAAAATTATACGGTTGTTGTCACCTCGGATCATGGAAGCCGGAAAGTTTCCAGGGGGAGTCTGGTCAAAGCGGATAAGGAGACAACAACCAGTGTCCGGTACAAAGTGGGGCGGAATTTGAAAGTGTCGGATAAACACGCTCTTTATCTCCGGGATCCTGAACGTTTTCATTTACCATCTCCCCAGGTTTTTACCAATTACATCTTTGCCCGGAGCGACTATTTTTTCCTTTATCCCAATAATATTCGGAAATTTGAAAAGATTTATCCCGATACCTTTCAACATGGTGGGATTTCCATGCATGAAATGATACTGCCAGTTGCGGTATTGCATTCCAGGACATGATGATGGCGATGTATAAAAGGACATACCGGACATTCAGCGCCGACGAAACGACAGACCTGGGAAGACACATTGCCCGGATGCTGAAACCGGGGGATGTGCTGGCTCTTTACGGGGATTTGGCTGCAGGGAAAACCACCCTGACCCGGGGGCTTGCAGAGGAATTTCAGGCAAACCAGCCGGCAACAAGTCCTACCTTTACTCTCATCAATGAATACCCCGGGATTCTCACCCTGTATCATTTTGATTGTTACCGCATTAAAGATGCCCGGGAGATTCTCTACCTGGGTTTTGAAGAGTATTTGGATATGGGAGGCATTGTGGTTGTGGAATGGCCTCAGAAGATTGAAACATTCCTGCCGGAGGATACTATCCGCATCCGGCTGATCCGGTCCGAATCCCGGGAGGATGTCCGTGAAATCACCATTGAATCACCAGAGGAACGGCATGTTAATTTTGGCTGTTGAGACATCTTCTCCTGTTTGTGGTGTTTCGCTCTGTACTCCGGAAGGAGAGAAAGATAATGAAATACTGATTCATCCCCGGGTCCACGCGGAAAAATTAGCAGTGATCTGCCAGAAACTCCTCCTCAGGCATTCCCTGAAGTTGTCGCAGCTGGACGGAATTGCCGTCTCTGCAGGCCCCGGATCTTTTACCGGCCTCCGGATCGGAATGAGTTTTGTCAAGGGACTGGCGTATGCCCATCAAGTCCCTGTGGCTGCCGTGAATACACTCTTTGCTTTCCGTGAAGTGACCCGGGAATCCGGCAGGTCAGAAGGCGAAACGGTCTGGGTGATTCACTCCCACCGGGATTTTTTCTATACCCTTGGGGATCAGGAGGATAATATCCTTTATATAAAAAAGGGGGAAATGACCGACTTTTATCCCCGAAGCCGGCATATTGTTTCCAATCGGGCTCTGGAAGGATTTGATGCATGGTCACAGGATGTACAACCCATCATGCCGGCCTGGATCGGTGCGGCCATCTTCAAAAATCCCTCTGTCAGCCTGACGACCCAATACGATCAACTCAGGATTTATTATGGTTCGCGTTATGAACCCGTTCAGTGGAAATCCGATTGAGGATTCGCAAAATATCCGGCTTCGTCCCATGAATCCGGATGATCTTGACCGGGTGCTGAACATCGAGGAACGGAGCTATGCCGATCCCTGGCTTAGGGAACATTTTGAGTATGAGCTCACGGTGAGTTCGATCTCGAAGATGATGGTTCTTGAGATACATCAAAAAGTGATGGCTTATGTGGGAATCTGGCTTTTACCGCCGGAAATTCACATTACAAATATTGCGGTGGATCCGGAATGCAGATATCAGGGACTGGGATCCCGCCTGATGGAATACGTGATGGACCTTGCTTATGAATTGAGAATCAAGCAGGTTACCCTGGAGGTGCGTCATAACAACTTGGCCGCCCTGGCCCTTTACCGGAAATTTGGATTTGAAGTCAAGGGAATGCGTAAAAATTACTATGCGTCTGAAAAGGCTCATGCCCTGATCATGAGCCGTACAGTGAGGTGAGGTTATGGGAAAATGGTATGAACGGACAGGAAAACCGGTATTAACCGAAGATAAAAAAGAAATTCCTGGCGGTGTTTGGATTAAGTGTCCCCGATGCAGTGAAATCATTTACTATAAGGAATTAGCCCGTCACCAGCATGTATGCTTCAAATGCAACCACCATTTTAGAATTCATTCCGGACAGTATCTGAGCATCTTGTGTGATGGAGAGAAATACACGGAATATGACGGATTCATGCGTTCGGAAAACCCCTTGGAATTTTCTGATCCCGTGCCGTACAAAGAACAACTGCTGGCCGCTCATCAGAAAACCGGACTATATGAAGCGGTCAGAACCGTGGAAACCCAATTAAACGGTATCCCCATCCATCTCGCAGTCATGGATTTTCGTTTCATCGGTGGGAGCATGGGATCAGTGGTAGGGGAAAAGATTGCCCGTTTGGCAGACCGTTCGCTTGAAAAAGGATATCCGCTGGTGATTGTAAGTGCTTCCGGAGGTGCCAGAATGCAGGAAGGGGCTTTGTCTCTGATGCAGATGGCAAAGACCGCTTCCCGCCTTGCCCGGATCCATGAAAAAGGGATTCCATACATCAGTGTTCTGACCCATCCCACGACTGGCGGAGTCACAGCCAGTTTTGCCATGTTGGGAGACATTATTTTTGCCGAGCCGGGTGCTTTGATCGGTTTTGCTGGTCCCCGGGTCATTCGTCAGACTATTGGTGAAGAATTGCCGGAAGGATTTCAAACGGCTGAATTCCTGTTAAAAAAAGGGTTTGTGGATGCTGTTGTGGACCGGAGACACCTGAAAAAATCAATCGACGAGGTTTTAAAATTCTATTATGCCTGATAAACCATCCATTTTATTAGTCAATGATGACGGGATTGCCGCCCCGGGATTGCAGGCCTTGGCCGATGCACTCGAGGACCTGGGAAACCTGACTATTGTGGCACCGGATAAAGAACGGAGCGCCACAGGTCATGCCATTACACTACATGATGTGATTTACCCCCGGAAATATTATAAACACGGGAAATTCTTCGGAATGGCTATCACGGGTATGCCGGCAGATTGTTCCAAGCTGGCCCTCCATCAGCTGATGAGAAAATTGCCGGATCTGGTGGTCAGCGGCATAAACCTGGGAAGCAATACGGGATTTAATGTATTATATTCCGGCACAGTGGCTGCGGCAGCCGAAGGGACTTTTATGGGGATTCCGTCAGTGGCTGTCAGTCTGACAACCTATACTGACCCCAACTTTGAGCCGGCTCAGATTTTTATCCGGCATGTAGCTGAAAAAATCCTGGAAAAAGGCCTTCCCAAAGGAATACTCCTCAATATTAACGTTCCCAATGTCCCCTCACCCGACCATATTCAGGGCGTAGAAATCACTCGTCAGGGACAAGCCCAGTGGAAGGAAATTTTTATTGAGCGGATCAATCCCAAACAGGAGCCCTACTACTGGCTCTCCGGAGAAAAGGTCGCCGGTACGGAAGTAGCGGAAACGGACGAAACAGCGATACTGGAACAAAAAATTTCCATGACACCTCTTCAGTTTGATCTGACGGCCAAAGAGTCTTTTCAGGAACTATCTAATTTTCATTTCAGTTTTCCCCGGGAGGAGACGGAGTGAAAGCAGGGCTTCGTAAAATCTTGATTCTCAGTGTGATTACCTGTTTGTTACCGGCTGCAGTCTTTGCTTCAGCCCGGTCTCTCATGGAAGATGGGCTAAAGGAATTCGAACGGGAAAATTATTATGATGCCTACCTGATGTTTCATAAAGTGTTTCATCAACTGCCGGTGGATGTCAACCCTTATGCGTCCACATCCCTGTTTATGGTAATCCGAAGTCTCTATTTTCTGGACCGCCATGAAGATGTGATTGCCGAGGCGGGACTTTTTACAGATACCTTTGAAGAAAGCCGTTACCGGGAGGATGTCCTTTATACCAAAAGTGCCTCTCTGATGAAAACAGGCCGTTATCTTCCTGCGGTGTCTTTTGCGTTAAAAGTGGTGTATCAAACGGAAAGGGAATCCCTGCAACGGAAAGCCCTTGAGCTGGCCCGGGAAGGAACCCGGCAGTTTCTGAGCCCTGAAGAGATCAAAACCCTGAAAGCCCTGGCAGGTAGCCGGGCGGAAATGCGGGGCGTTGATCTTTTATTGGCTGAGAAAATGAAACTGAAGGGAGATGTGGCAACAGCTCAGCAAATACTCCAATCGGTGAAGACATCCCTTATGACACTTTTTGAGGTCAATTATTACAATCAGATTCTAAAGGGGATGGAGGAAGAAAAACGGGCAAAAATTGATTTGGCTGTTATCCTTCCGTTAAGCGGTCCCGAAAGATCGGCCGGCAAGGCTCTGTTGGATGGAATGCTCTATGCCCTGAACCGCTTCAGACATGATTTGCTGCACAATATTTCACTTGTGGTTCTGGACAACCAAAGTGATATCCTGAAAAGTATTAAATACACCTATGCCGCGGCAGACATGGAGGATGTCATCGCTATTTTGGGGCCTTTATCCAGTCAGGATGCCATTGCCATGGCCTCTATCTGCGATTTTGAAAAAATTCCACTCTTTACACCGACGGCAACCCGGGATGGACTTTCTGCCCTGAGTCCCTATGTTTTTCAACTGAATCCGGATCAGGACGAGCGGGCTTACGCCCTGGCCAGATATGCTGTAGATTCCCTGAAATATGAGACTTTTGCTATTCTTGCACCGGCTGACGATTACGGTCGGAGAATTTCCGACAGTTTTTCCAGAACCGTTGCCCGAAGTGGCGGGATGGTGATCCGAAGGGAGTGGTTCAGCGATCCCAATGATTTGAAATCCCAGTTTATGAATATCCGTAAGGCGGCCTTTATTCTGCAGGCAGCCGATAGCCTTGATACGACAAATATTCTTCTGGATCCGGAACTGGAGCTGAAAACCCCAGCCGATTCGCTGAAAATCACTCTGGATGCCATCGATGCTTTTTACCTGCCAATTTATCATGATCAGATCGAGTCTGTCGCTCCCCAGTTGGCTTATTATAACTTTGACACCCACCTTCTGGGAGACGGTAACTGGCTGGATGAAAGCCTTTTGTCCCGGTATCGCCGTTATGTAAACGGGATGATTATTTCTGCTGACCATCTGATGCTGGAGCAGGATCCCCGGGTGAGTTTTTTCCGGGAAGAGTATGAAAGCCAGACGGGTAAAACACCGGACCGGTTGACGATTTACGGATATGAAACCATGGTACTGATGCTGAATCTCATCGAAAACGGTAATACAACCCGGGAAGCCCTGCGGATTGCCGTCAATAACATGGGTGAGTTCCGGGGTGTTATCCGTAATGTGCGCTTTTCAAAACGGAAGCCAGGTGTCAATACCGCGGTTAGACTCCTTGAGTTCAGAAATAACACCATTTATACTTTGCAAGAGTAATGGTGGGGGAGAAATATTTTGATACATACATTTCATTCTCACGACTGACGGGAGCCACTGCCCTGACCAGTACCCGGGCTTTTTTTGATGATGGGATTTCTGTCCGGGATCTGACAAAGGCTGTGTTTCAAAAACTGAATCTGAAGGTGGAAAATGCGGTTTGGCCTGTACAAATTCACTCGGGGACTGTACATTTTACCCAAAATCCCGGGCCGGTGGCAGACTGTGACGGTGTGATTACTGACCATGATTCTCTGATTCTCCTTCTGCAGACCGCCGATTGTGTTCCTGTTTTTATGGCGGATACCCAGGGACGTTTTCGGGGACTTATCCATGCGGGGTGGCGTGGACTCCGGCAGCACATTGTTAGCCATGCAGCTGAGCTCATGAAAGACAGGGGTGTTCCAGCTGATGAATTGATTATCGCCACTGGCCCGTCTATCTGCAGGGAGTGCTATAACGTGGGAGATGATGTGGCAAAATATTTTCCGGATCATATTGGCTTATATAGCCATCGGATGACCCTGGATCTTCAGGGTATTGTACGGGATCAGCTTCTTGAATCCGGAATTCCCCGAAAAAATATTCTGCTAACAAAGCGGTGCACCCTGTGTCATACAGAAAGGTATGTGTCTTACCGGCTGAATCAAACACATAACAGACTACTGTCAATACTGAGGAAATAGATGTCAATACTGGAAGTCATGATTATTGCAATTGTTCAAGGACTCACGGAATTCCTGCCTGTCAGCAGTTCAGGGCACATGGTTCTGACAGAGGCTTTGTTTGGATTGAAAGTCCCGGGTATTACCTTTGAAATCGCCCTCCACTTTGGGACCTTCATGAGTGTACTGCTTGTGTTCCGAAAGGAAATCACCCGCATTCTCGTATCTTTTTTTACAAAGATCTGGAAAATCCGGCAAATACCCCGGAATTACAGGGAAGATGAATGGTTCCGGATGGCCTTATTGGTTTTGCTTTCCATGATTCCCGCTATGCTGGCAGGTCTTTTCCTCCGGGATTTTATTGAAGGGTTGTTTGATAGTACGAAAAGTGTTGGCATCGCCCTGATTTTTACTGGCCTTCTTCTTTTCATCACCCAGTGGGCACCCCGGGTCCAAAAGCCCCTGAAAGGTTGGAATGTCCTATTTATGGGAATTTTTCAGGCACTGGCTATGATCCCTGGTATATCCCGGAGCGGAAGTACCATTTCGGCCGGACTCCTGGCAGGTGTGGACCGGGAAAAAATTGCAAAATTTTCCTTTATTATGGCCCTGCCCCTGATTGTGGGGGCTACCATCCTGGAAATCCCCGAAATAAAAGGGGGGAGCCAGATAAGCCTTTTCAATATTTCATTTGGTATGCTTGTAGCGTTTTTTACTGGGATTGTGGCTCTGAAATGGCTGATTAAAATTTTAATGCGGGGCAGACTGGCTTCCTTTTCATATTATTGTGTCCTTTTAGGTTTTATTACGGTGGCACTGAGCTGATGACCTGGTTGCAGGATTATTTCAAAGAAATGGAAAAAGTCCGGAAGGGACAGATACGTCCTGTATACCTTCTCTTTGGCAGTGATTTTTATCTGGCTTCCACCTTCATTCAGGAGGTACGGAAAACACTGGCCAGCCAGGGTATTGAACGGCAGCATGTGACAGCGAAAGAACTCCGGGTCAATGATCTGCAACAGCTTCTCTACGGAACATCCCTCTTCCAGACAAGAAATTTTATCCTTATCGAGGAAATAAAACAGATGATTCCCACTGTACGTAAAATGTTTCTGAAATACCTTGAAAACCCGGCAGATAGCAATACGGTTATTCTAACTGCTTCGGTCATTGAACGGCGCCATGATTTTTTATCCAAAGTGTCCAAAATGGCCACCACGGTTTATGTAAATCCCCCTTTCGACAGTGAAATTCCCCAATGGGCCGTGGAATACCTGAAAGAAAAGAAACGGTTAGCGGACAGTGAAGCGATCATGACACTAATCCGTATGACTGGGAATGATCTAAATGATCTGGCCAATGAACTGGATAAACTGGATCTCATGCTTCCGGCAGGGGAACGGATCACCACGCAGGCCGTGATGAAATCGGCAGGCTACCAGCGGACTTGGACACCGGAAGATCTCACAGAGAGCATCGGAGAAAAAAACAGAAAAAAAGCGATCGCTATTGCAGAAAATCTCATGGGTCACGGTGTGAACGAAGTCTTTATATATACCACACTTTTCCACTATTTGTGGAACCTGAGAATCTTACGGGATCCCCGGGTAGAACAGGGCGAAAAAATCACCCGGACATGGCGTCGGGATAAATATGAAAAAATGCTTAATGCTTCAAAACGGTTCACCAATGCAGACCTGGCCAGAGGCGTTCAGGCGGTTCTGCAGGCCGATACAGAATTAAAAACTATTAGCGGGGATCCTTTAACACGGTTAATTTTAACACTGGACAAAATACTTGAATAAGATGCGGGAAACGGCAAAATATACAGATGAAGAACTGATTGCCCTTTTTCAAAAAGGGGATGAACGGGCTTATTTGGAATTGGTCCGGCGATACAAGGACAGGCTTGTCAATTTTGTTTTTCGTTTTGTTTCTTCCCGCGAAATGGCTGAAGACATCGTCCAGGACACTTTTTTAAAACTGTATACAAGCAGTCACATGTATAAGGAAATCGCCCGTTTCAGTACATGGATTTACACCATAGCCGGGAACCTGGCAAAAACAGAACTGCGGAAACGGAAACGGCGAAAGATTTATTCCATTCATGATATGGGCATCGATGATAAGGAATTTGAAATCCCTTCGGATACTTATAATCCGGAGCGGGAATCCCGTTCGGCGTATCAGGAAAAAGAAATACAGATAGCAATTTCACGTTTACCGGAACAATTTAAAACGGCGATCATTTTAAGAGATATTCAGGAACTATCTTACGAAGAAATCAGTAAGATAGTTGGTGTTCCTGCAGGAACGGTCAAAAGCCGGATTAACAGAGGCAGGTTGAAATTGCAGGAAATATTAAAAGAATTGAAAAGTAAGTAAGGAGGGTACGCTTATAGAATGGATTGCTACAGTTTTTCCAACCTTTTAACAGATTATCTGGACAATCAACTGAAACTTCCTTTGCGCCGTGAGGCAGAAACCCACCTTCGGGAGTGCCCGGTGTGCCGCAGGAAAGTGGAGGAGATGGCCGGACTTGTAGATGCCCTGCATGCTTTACCCAAAGTATCAGCTTCCGATTCTTTTGAAGCGGTACTCATGGAAAAAATTAGTCATTATCACGAAAATCTTCAGCATCCCCGGAACCTCCGGACTCTCTTTTCAACCCACAGCCGGACCTTTTCTGCTGCAGCTGCCTTGATTTTGGTGATGACAGGAACCCTTGTCATCTGGCGGGGATATAATCCGCGTCTTGAAAATCTGCCTTCTGCCATGAATTCCGCACCCGTCCTGTCGTCTATGGGATCTGCAAATACCACACCTTCCACTCAGCAAAGTGCCATGCCTTCAAAAGGACATACGTCATCCTCCATGGCCCTGAAAGACAGCAGTAACAATAAGAATTTGGACAATAGAGACGGCCTGGGACCCGAAGATTTCCGAAACCAGATCCAGTTGGTCAATGACCGGCGTTGAAACACGGGGTGTTTTTACTTAACTTCCTGTGTTTCATGAGGATTTGAGAGGATTATGAAAAAAGCCGGATTTGCTGTTTCAGCGCTGATATGGGTCTTGGGATTCTTTGTATGGGTTTTCCCTTTGCCCGGTACTTCGCGGTGGATGGATTTTGTCCGGGTACTTCTCTGGATATTATTGGGACTCAGTTTATATTTATTATACTCAGTTACGGAAAATCAGCCGGAAGCAGAGGATGAGTCTGATGCCATAACCCGCTATCTGATCCGTTTGAACACAGTAACGACGGAAGATGACATTTTTAAAGCCCTCCGGGATGTTTTATCTGCCGAATTTCATTATGATAAACTGACAGTGTGCCGCAGAATTCCCCATGAACCCAATGTTCTGACAGTTATCTACACGGATGGTCCGGGAGATATGCCCGGTACCGGGCATACCCTGTCAGTCAGAGAAGGATTATGGGCGTATGTGTTAAACCATAAAAATCCAGTTGTACTGAATCAATACCGGGATAACGCTCCTTTTACTTTCAGGCTTTCTGCCGGAGATTTAAGTCATACTCCGTATCACAGCCTTTTGGGTTGGTCTGTTCATCTGGATCACTTTAAATCGGGGATTGTCACCCTGGAAAGTTATAATCCCGACGAATATTCTGAAAAAGACCTTGATACATTTAACCTGATCAGTTTAAATTTTGCGTCTGCGTATCACAGGCTCACAACCCTGGATGCGTTGAAACGGTTTGCCACGGTGGACGGTCTGACCGGCGTTCTAAACCACCGGGCATTTAAAGAAAAGCTCTTTGAAGAAGTATACCGGGCCCGGCGATATGATCATTCCCTTACGCTGATGATGATGGATCTGGATGATTTCAAAAAAATCAACGATACCCATGGCCATTTGTATGGGGATTATATGCTGAGAATAGTGGCCGATATCATCAAGAACAATATCCGTATGGTGGATATTGTTGCCCGGTATGGAGGCGAAGAATTTACGGTTATCCTGGCCAATGCGGAAAAAGAGGCTGCCATGGGGACCGCCCAGCGGATACGGCAGAAAATCGCCGAATATCCTTTTGAACAGGATGGCATACGGGCATCTGTCACAGTGAGCATCGGCATGGCGTCCTTTCCGGAGGACAGTCATGACGGGATTTCTCTGATTCAGGTTGCGGATGATGCCATGTATAAGGCAAAACGGGCCGGGAAAAACCGTGTGGAAATCTATCATAAACCTAATGGAGGCTCTTAATGGCTCGTCCCAGTGGATTCGGTGCAAAAATTGCCAACCGGCAAAAAGAGGGGAAAAAGTGTCCCGTCTGTGGTGAAGCAATCTCCCACCTGAAAGTGTTCAAATCCGTCAACAGTGATAAAGAAGGCGTCAAGTTCAACCAGAAAATGGTTTCTGTGTGTGCTTGCAATAAAAACGAAATCTTCAACTGATGGATGAAAAAAAATGTAAAAAGACCCCTGCCAGCAGGGGTTTTTTATATGTGTAAACATTTTGCATAAACACCCCCACCTTGGTAAATTGCATTCTCATGAAAAAGCTTTTATCATACACATTTCTGTTCTCTCTTTTTCTGTTTTTGGTCGCTTGTTCAAGCCGGAAAGCCCTGGTTTCAACCGGGGAAGATAAGCAGCGCACCTATCCTACAACGGCCGTTCAGAAATTTGCATACGGAGAGTTATACAGGCAGGCAGGTGATTTTGCCCGGGCCCTTATAGAATACGAAGAAGCAGCATCCATTGACTCTTTAAGTCCTGTCATTTATGCCCGGATCGGGGAAGCCTATTTGGCATTGAACCGGATGACTAAGGCCCGGAACGCTTTTTTGAAATCTGTGGAGTTAAACCCTGATCAGCCCGGCCTCTTTGATATGATTGCTCTTACCCTTGTCATGGACGGAAAGATGGCTGAAGCAGAAAAAATCTGGCTTAACCTGATAGAAAATTATCCCTGGTATGAAGATGCCTGGTATAATCTTTCGGATTTCTATTTTGAACAGAATGATACGGCAAAGGGACTGGACATACTCCAGCGTTTACTCAAAAAAAATCCGGACAATACGGATGTATTGGGCCGGATTGTGGATGTGTTGCACCAACTGGGCCGGTATGAGGCATCCATCCCCTTTCTGGAAAAACTTATTTCACAGATTCCCGACTACAGCCGTTTTTATCAGAGTCTTTATAAAACCTATATAGAACTGGGACGTGAGGAAGAAGCCCGGCAAACCCTTCTCCGCTGGCGGGAGCATGTGAATCCCTCTCCGCAGGTTGAACTGTTATATGCCGATCAGCTGATTCGGAACGGAGAATGGGACAAGGCCCTGGATATACTCTATCAGGGACATGCAGTATGGCCTGGACAATGGGCCTTCCCTCATCTTTTGGCGATTGTCTATATCGAAAAAGAAGAGCCGGACAGTGTGAGGAAATATTACAATATGGCCCTGAACGAAGGATCAGCTCTCCCGGTTGCCTACCGGAATTATGCCCTTTGGCTTGCGGATCAGGATGATATCCGGACAGCACTGGATGTGATTCTGGAAGGCCGGGACCTGCATCCGGATGATCAGGATTTGATGTACATGGAAGCCCTCCTCCTGGATGAATCGGATGAACCGGTGAAAGCGATTCGGGTCTTGGAAAACCTCCGGACACTCCAGCCGAACAATGAAAACGTACTTCAGATGCTTGCCGCACTCTATGACCGGACCGGACAAAGTGCCCGGGCTGAAGAGCTGTACGAGATCCTGTTAGCCAAAAACAGAGAAAATCCCCTCATTCTCAATAATTACAGCTATCTTCTTGCAGAACACAATAAGGATCTTTCAAAAGCTTGGAATATGATCCAAAAAGCGCTCTCCCTGGAACCGGAAAACGGGGCTTATCTGGATACGGCAGCCTGGATTTTGTACCGCCTGGGCCGGTATCCCGAAGCGCTGAATTATATCAATCGTGCCCTGTCTGTCCTCCCGGATGATTATGAGATGCTGTATCATAAAGCCATGATTTTGCTCTCTATGAATCAGGGGGATGAAGCAAATGATCTTCTGCAAAAATCCCTGGAAAAAAACCCCGATTATAAACCGGCTCGTGACCAATTGGAGGCTATGAATCATGATTGACGTTTCCATTGTCATACCGGTCCTGAATGAAGAGGGGACCCTTAAAACCCTGACGGATAAAATTCTTGCAGTACTCCGGTCAGAAAATCTTCAGGGTGAAATTTACTTCATCAACGACGGCTCGACGGATCAGACCCCTAAGATACTGGACACTCTGGCAAAAGATATTGAACAGGTATCTGTTACCCATTTCAGGCGGAATAAAGGAAAAGCCGCGGCATTACAGGCCGGTTTTCGCCAGGTGAAAGGCCGCTATGTGATTACCATGGACGGGGATTTGCAGGATGATCCTGAAGAGATCCCCCGGCTTCTTGCCAAACTGAAAGAAGGCTGGGATATGGTATCCGGATGGAAAAAAGTCCGCCATGATCCCCTGAATAAAACACTGCCCAGTAAACTCTTCAACAAAACTACCAGCCTCCTGACCGGTATCCCCATCCATGATTTTAACTGCGGGCTCAAGGCATACCGGAAAGAAGTGGTGCAATCCATCAGCCTCTATGGTGAACTGCACCGTTATATTCCTGTCCTGGCCAAAATGGAAGGCTTCCGTGTGACAGAGATTCCCGTCACTCACCATCCCCGGACATCCGGAAAAAGTAAATACGGTGCCGGACGGATGTTTAAAGGATTTTTTGACTTGATCACTGTCCTTTTTCTTGCCCGTTTTACTCTGCGGCCTATGCACTTTTTCGGGATGCTGGGACTCCTTTCGGTAGTTGTGGGGGCGGGTGTTGAAGTGTGGGTCCTTATTTTGAAATATGCCTATCATGAACCCTTCCAGACACATGTGGCCTTGTTGCTTTTTGGAATTTTACTCCTGATTTTGGGAATTCAACTTGTTTCCATGGGACTCATCGGTGAAATGCTGGTGTATCAGTTCAGGAAGAATAAAAGGGAACCAGGAGGTGATGATGACGCGTGATTATCCCTACCTTTTTACCGTCATTATCCCCACTTATAACCGCCTGTCTGAAATCCGGGAATTGCTTTTATCCCTCCGCGACCAGATATTTCCCCCCGGGGATTTTGAGGTCCTTATTGTGGATGATGGTTCTACAGATAAAACACAGGAATTTGTAGAAAGCTTCAGTCAGGAGACCTCCCTGAATCTTCGTTTTATCCGGCAGGATCACCAGGGACCCGGTGCTGCACGAAATCTGGGCATGAAACATGCCAGAGGAAAATACTTCATTTTTGTGGATAGTGATTGTATTGCCCATCCCCGCTGGCTTCAGGCCTATGCCGATGCCGTGTCCAAACAGGATGTGGCCGGATTTGGGGGTCCGGACAGGGTCCGGTCGGATTTTTCACCCCTGCAAAAAGCCATTGATTACAGCATGACATCTTTCATCACGACCGGCGGAATCCGGGGACATTCACAAAAAAAATTGTCCAAATATTATCCCCGGAGCTTCAATATGGGTGTCCGGGCTGATATCGTGGATAAAATCGGCGGAATGAATGATCTCCGCCATGGACAGGATATCGAGTTCAGCAACCGTATTCTGGCCACAGGCGAACCCGTGATAAAAGTGGATGATGCTATTGTCTATCATAAACGGCGTACTTCCATAAAAAAATTTTTCAAACAGGTTTTTAACTGGGGTGTTGCCCGGATCAATCTGTATAAAATCGATCGCAGAATGCTTGAACCGGTCCACTTTTTGCCTGCGGCAGGGACTTTGTTTACCGTTTTGATCCTTGTCCTCTTTCTGCTGGCTCCCGGATTTTTCTGGCCCCTTCCGGCACTGGGCATCCTCGTTCTTTTAGCGATGGGGCTTCACGGGATCATCAAGTATAAGGATGCCCGGGTTTTTCTCTACATTCCAATTATTGTGCCGACCCAGATTATTGCCTACGGACTGGGTTTTATCCAGGCTTATTATAAACGGGTAATTTTAAAACAGGATGCGTTTACCGGATTTGTCCGGAATTACTATAAATAATCAACTATCGGGGGTATCATGTCTGATCAAAATGTGCAACCGGCTGCATGGGAAGTGTTGAGCGGGAAAAAAGCTCTTCTGGCGGCAGTGATTATTCTCCTGATTCCTCTGATCATTTTGTATGCAGAGTACATTTTTAATAATGTCCGCCCTTTGGGTGTGGATTCAGTGGCGTCTGTTGCCAGTACCCGAAAGTATCTGGATTGGGAAAAGGAAAGCGGTGAAAAAGCCTTGTGGAATCCCAGTTTTTTCTGCGGCATGCCCACATACCATCGCATTACACCTCCTTTGCTCCATCCGGATACGCTTGTTGAATTTTTAGGGAAGTTTACTTATCTCTATTTTTGGTATTTCCTTCTGGGTGGCCTTGGCATGTTTGCCTTGCTCATCTCACGGAAAATCCCCTGGTATGCCGCTGTAATTGTGGCCCTTGGGTTTATTCTGCTGCCACACTGGCAGTCCCTGATTCATGTGGGACACTATAGCAAACTCCGGGCTTTTATGGTCATGCCCTGGCTGATTCTGAGTTTTCAGCTTTTGGTGGATAAACGAAAATGGTATACTGTGGGTGTTTTTGCCCTTATCTTTTCCTGGATGGTACGGACCCAGCATATTCAGGTTGTTTTTTACGGTATCCTCATCCTTCTTTTCCTTTATCTGATCCCTGTTTTGAGGCTGCTTTTTCGAAAAGAGTATCGCCTTTTCGGAGACCTGACACTTAAAATCGCCGTGGCAGTCGTCTTAACCGTCTTGGTCTCAGCCCAGCCCTTTATCAGTCTGCATGAATACACGCCCCATTCAACCCGTGGGGGCAATCCCCTTCAAATCGGCCAGGAACAGGCCTCGGCAACCCGTGCCAAGGGTGTTAGCCTCGATTATGCCACGCGCTGGTCTCTTTCACCTAAAGAAATTTTAAACTTCTTTTTTCCCCGTTTCTTCGGTGGTATGTCCTCGGAAAAATATGACGGGAATGCCTATCCCCGGCTGAAAGGACAAAACCTCCCTGGTTATTGGGGGGATATGCCCTTTACCCAAAGTTATGACTCCATGGGATTTTTGCTCTTTTTGTTAGCGCTTATCGGCATCATCCGATATTTCAAGCTGGGGCAGGTGAAATCCCTGACGATTTTTGCTGTTTTTACGGTGCTTCTGGGTTTCGGTCACCACCTGATGCCCCTTTATAAACTATTTTTCTACTATTTCCCCTATTTTTCCAAATTCCGGGTTCCGGTGATGATCGTTAATATGACCTTTATAACCCTTTTGATTCTTGCAGGCTATGGATTAAAAGCCCTTTTCTCTCCCAGGGAGCATGAAAGAGATTATCTTGAACCCCTTGTGTTTGGAGGGGGGGTGGTTTTTATCCTCATTCTGCTTTTATTTCGGGGACAGTTTTCATACATGGCTCCAGGTGAAGCATCAAGGTATCCCGGTGAAACCCTGGGAATCCTCAAAGCGGTCCGGAAAGAAATACTTACCGGTGAATTACTCCGGGCTTTGTGGATTACCGTACTTGCCGGTTTGGCTGTTACGGCATACCGCTTTAAAAAACTGGCAAAATTTCCCCTGGCCCTGATTCTTTTGGGACTTGTTTCGGTGGAACTGGGGATTATCACCGGGAAAGCCTATAATCAAATTCCCCTTGGAAATGAAAAGGTCATGGAGCGGCGTCAGTTTTCCGACACCGATATCACCCGGATGCTGGAAAAAGCTCCGGAAGGATACCGGGCACTGGTTGTGGGACAGGGTTTTCAGGATAATCATTATGCCTATTGGTATCCATTGATTAACGGGTACAGTGCAATAAAACTTCAGACAATTCAGGATGCAGTGGATCACCTTCTGCTTGAGGGATCCGGCCCGGCCCGGCTGAACTGGAATGTGGTAAACATGTTAAATGGCCGGTATATTATTGCTTCCGGGCAGTTGGAACACGCTTTTCTCAAACCCTTGGCTATCGATCAAAACCGGAAGGAAATCCTTTATGAAAATACCCGTGCTCTGCCAAAAGCCTGGTTGATTCAACGTCTGGAAAAAGTGGATTCCTGGGAAGAGGCTGTCCGGAACATGAATCGTGAAGACTTTAATCCGGCCGCCGTTGCCTATGCCTTGGATGCCGACGGACAATACAGTGGAAATGGCACAGTCCGACTGGAATCTCAAACCCCCAATTCCCTTACCTTTTCTGTCAACACAGCGGAAAAACAGTTTATGGTTATTTCCGAAATGTTTTACGATGAGGGATGGATTGCTGAATATCAGGGAAATCCCCTGCCCATATACCGTGTCAACTATATGCTACGGGGAGTGGAACTCCCGGCCGGTGAGGGAACCCTCCGACTGCGCTTTAATCCACCGGCATACCGACGGGGACTTGTAGTGAGCTGGATTGGTGTGATTATCGTGTGGATTTTAATCGGGGGCGGATGGTGGCTTGAACGGAAATCACGACGTGAGCCGGAAACTCATGCCTAAAGTCCTGATGATTACATATTACTGGCCGCCAGCCGGTGGACCGGGTGTACAACGCCTGGTGAAATGGGTACACCATTTACCTGAATACGGATGGGAACCTCTTGTGCTCACGGTGGAACATGGCGATTATCCCGCCATAGATCCGGGACTTGCCCGGGAAATTCCACAAAATTTAAAGGTTTTCTACACTAAAACCGTGGAACCTTTTGGTTTGTACAAACGGATGACTGGAAAGGGAAAAGAGGATGAAATTCCGACCTATGTGCTCAGCCGGAATGAAAATGAATCACTGAGCCAGAAATTCTCCCGATGGATCCGGGCCAACTTTTTTATTCCCGATGCCCGGATGGGATGGAATTTTTTTTTAAAACGAGCGGGACGCCGGATTATCCTCCGGGAAAAACCGGATCTGATTCTCAGTTCATCACCCCCTCACAGCCTTCAAATCGGTGCGGGAAAACTGGCACGACTCTTCAGACTTCCCTGGATTGTGGATTTACGGGATCCATGGACGGAAGCATTCTGGGAAAAAGATCTGAATCGTACTGCCCTTGCTGAATCCCTGAACCGCCACTTTGAAAGGCAGGCCCTGAATAAAGCAACGGCCGTGATTACGGTAAGTCCCGGCCTGGTGGATATGTTTAAGCAAAAAGCTGAAAACCGTTATCATGTGATCCATAACGGATTTACACGCCTGAATGGGCCGCCGAAAGCTTCTTCCCACTTTACGATTCTGTATGCAGGCACCCTGAGTAAATTTCAGGATCCTTGCCCCTTGCTGGAAGCACTCCGTCAATTACCGGATAAGGTGTTGAAAATAATGAAATTACGGTTTATCGGAAAGGTCTATGATGCCCATAGGACACATATTGAGCACACCTCACCGGTTCCGGTAACCTTTGAGCCGTATATGCCACATGACAGGATGATGGAAGAAGCCCGCTCAGTAGCTGTTCTCCTGAAAATCCAGGCTCAGAGCGGTTATTCCGATAAGAGCATCGGGGCGAAAATGTACGATTACCTGGCCATGCGAAAACCGATTCTCGTGATCGGAGGTAAGGGAGGTGTCATTGAATCCATGGTGGTCGGGACCGAGAGTGGTGGTGTCTATTCGGAACAAGATGTGGCGGGTATTGCAGATTTTTTAACCCGGTGGATTCGTGTTTTTGAAAAAGAACAAGTCATCTCTCTTCCTGTTGGAGAATCCCTGAAGCAGTATGAAACATCGGAAAATGTCCGCAAGTTGTCTGAGATCATGTTTAAGGTGGCACACCGTGGCTAAACGCCTGCAAAAAATGGCATTTATGCTGAATAAGTTCAGGCGGGATATTGTAAAAAAATCCCCGCCCTTTGCCATGTCAACAAACCTTTTTTCCCATGAGCTGGGGGAATTTTATTTTCTTTTTGAGGATGACCCCAAAAGATTGAACCGTCTGATCAGCGGATTTGATGAAAAAGGGGTTCCTGTGAACAGGGCATATATCGACGTGGAATCACCCCGTTTCCATTATTACCCTATATCCATAGGCCAATATGCCCTGGCCCGTTTTAACCGTTTTGTTCAAAGCGGAGACCCTGCCGTTTCCGAACATTTTATACGTATTGCCGATTGGTTTCTTGAAAAAGCGGAGCGGGATGAAACCGGTGTTTTCTGGCTTACGGATATTCCCAAGCCGGAATACCGGGTGACCAAACCCTGGAAATCCGCCTTTGCCCAAAGCCGGGCTCTGTCAGTCCTTTTACGGGCGTGGCAACTGACATCCGATGAAAAATATCTGGTGTTGATTCCGGGAATTCTCGATCTTTTCTTTGTGGATATACGGGATGGCGGAGTAGTGGCGGATTTATATGAAGGACTTCCCTTTTACGAAGAGTATGTGGCGACAAAACCCACACGGGTGCTGGACGGACACAATTTTTCCCTGTTGGGACTTTTTGATGCATACCGGGCGCTGCCGGAAGATCTCTATCCCGCAGATAAAATCAGGGCAAAGGATGCGTTTGATGCGGGAATTCAAACCCTGATCAAGCGGTTGCCTGATTATGATATGGGATACTGGATCCGTTTTAACCTGTGCGACATGGATCATTATCCCAAAACAGACCCCTGTTCGGTGGGATATTACCGGTTGATTCTGAGCCAGCTTCAACTCCTTGAAAATCTCTCCGCCCGCCGGGAATTAAAAACCTTTAGAGAACAGTTTTCACACTATGACCGTATGGATTACATCATCCGGATGTATGGAGATAAAGTGAAAGCATTAAAAAAGCTGGAGCGTATCTGATGTGTGGCATTCTGGGGACCATTGAAGCGGGAGGGACCCCTCCTAAACGCTTTCAGCAGATGCTGGACCTGATCCGTCACAGGGGTCCTGATGCCGAATCAATATACAGGCATGGCAACGTGACCCTGGGGCACCGGCGTCTGGCCATTATTGACCTAAAAACCGGGGACCAGCCAATTTTTAATGAAGATCACTCCATTGCCGTCATCTATAACGGTGAAATCTACAACTACAAAGTGATCCGTGAAGAGCTGAAAGCTCTGGGACATCATTTTTACACAGAATCGGATACTGAAGTCCTGGTCCATGGGTATGAAAGTTGGGGGACAGACTTCTTCAGTCGTCTGAACGGTATTTTTGCCTTTGCCATCCTGGATCAAAGACAAGATTCACTTATCCTGGTACGAGATCATTTTGGCATCAAACCCCTTCACTATACTCATCAGAACGGTCTTTTTGCCTTTGCTTCGGAGCAGAAACCCCTGCTCCTACATCCCTCCATAACCCGGGAATTAAACCTTCAGTCTCTTCATATCCATCTGAATCTCCGCTACACGCAAAATGACCAGACCCTTTTTCAAGGAATTTACCGTCTTCCACCGGCACATTATCTTGTATATCGTAACAAACAAATCAGCATACATAGATACTGGGAATTAACACCGGAAATCCGGGACGATGTGAGTGAAAAAGAAGCGACAGACCGGCTTCATGAGCACCTCCGGCAGGCTGTAAAACGCCAGCTGATTTCCGATGTCCCTCTGGGGGTGTACTTAAGCGGCGGCATGGACTCATCGGTCATCGTCCAGAAGATGTCTGAACTGGGTGTTCCGGATATCAAGACATTCACCCTCGGTTTTAACGAACCCACCGATGAATTTCCTGATGCGGAACGGGTTGCCCGCCACTTCAAAACAGATCATCATACCCTAAGTCTGAGCATGGAACCCCTGAAAATGTTTCCGGAAGTTTTATGGCATGCCGAGGAACCGAAAATCAACCTCCTTCAGGGCTTTAATATGTCTGCCTTTGTCAAACCCCATGTATCGGTGGTTCTTGGCGGACTCGGTGGAGATGAGCTGCTGGCAGGCTATGATATCCACCGCTTTATCTATCCCCTGAACCACCTTCATCACCGGATCCCACGAGGGATGAAAAAAATCGGAGATATAAAATCCCGGATTCTCTTCAGCATGGAACAAAACACCGGAATTTTACGGCTGGATGAGTACCGGCGGGGCATCCAGATGCTTCTGGCACTGGGACAAATAGAAAAATATTATCTGATTCTGAGGAATGTGTGGGACTATGATAATCCCATGTATGACCGGATTTATCACCGGGACATAGCTCAACTCATGAGAGCAGAATCTTTAAAGGTCCACAAGGCCTTTGATCCCTTTTTCCATAAGGTTCTTCACATGTCCGCACTGGACCAGGTGCTTTTTACAGAATTTCATACCAAGATGGTTAATGACTACCTACTGGTGGAAGACCGGATGAGTATGAGCCATTCCGTGGAAGAGAGAGTCCCTTTTCTGGACCTTGATTTGGTGCAGTTTGGATTTTCTGTTCCGGCCGGATTGAAAATGAAGGGAAACCGGACCAAAGATCTATTCCGGAAAGCCATGGAACCCTATTTGCCGGAAAAAATCACTCAAAAAAAGAAATGGGGGTTTACAGTCAATCCCTATCTCCAGTTCAAAAAAGACCTGAAGGATGTCTGCGAAAAAGTTTTAACCCGAAACTTTATAGAAAAGCAGGGCTTGTTTAATTACGAATACATTCGCAAAATACTGGATGCGCCACCCAATCCCCGTCTCCGTTGGCATTATAATTTTCTATGGGTGATCATGGGATTGGCAGTATGGCAAAAGATGTTTATCGAGAGTGATGCTTTTGCAGAGCGTCATTTTGATTTGGAATCCTACATGAATTGAGGAAAATCATGAAGACAGCAAAACGCATATTGATCCTGGCCCCCCATACGGATGACGGTGAATTTGGATGCGGGGGAAGTATAGTAAAATTTCTGGAAGACGGGGCAGATGTATATTATGCCGCTTTTTCAACTGCCAAGGAATCGGTTCCCCCGGGTATGCCGGAAAATATTCTGGAAATTGAAGTAAAAGAAGCCACAAAACGCCTGGGTATAAAACCGGAAAATCTTCTCATTTACGGGTTTACCGTGCGGAAACTCAACTATGTCCGCCAGGATTTACTGGAAGAAATGATTCGCCTAAAACAGGATCTGGACCCGGATCTTGTTTTTATGCCATCTCCTCATGACTTACACCAGGATCACAACACAGTGGCCATGGAAGGGCAAAGGGCTTTCAAACAAACGACCATTCTGGCCTATGAAATCCCGTGGAATCATATCAATTTCGAAACACGTTCCTTCATCCGGCTGGAAAAACGGCATATTGAAAAGAAAATATATGCTTTGGATGCATACAATTCCCAGAAAATGCGCAAGTATGCTTCCAAAGAATTCATTATGAGCCTTGCCACCACACGGGGTGTGCAAATCGGGTGTGACTATGCCGAATGTTTTGAAGTCATCCGGTATATAATCTGATAGGAAAGCCATGAAACCAATCCGTATTTTGCTTACAACAGTCGGTTGTCCCGGAGGCGTAACCATGATCCGGGCGCTGAAAGAACATGGAGAAAGACCGGTTGAAATCATCGGGACGGATATGAATCCACACGCTGCCGGCCGCTTTTTCAGTGATGCCTTTTACCCTGTCCCTGCCGGGAATGATCCTGCCTATCCCGATACAATCCTTCATATTGCCCGGAAAGAAAAAGTGGATCTGATTCTGCCCCAAAGCTCCTCAGATGTGATGCCCCTGAGTCCCCTCCGGGAGGATTTTCGTCAGGCAGGTTTTCCCATCATGATCCCCAAAACCGAATCGGCCATTCCATGTAACAGTAAATCTGCCATGAATACCTTTTTTGAAGAGAGTCTGGTCCCACTGCCGGAAACACGGACCGTGAACACTGTAGAAGCTTTCAGAAAAGCAGCCCTGGATCTGGGCTATCCTCATAAACGCGTCTGTTTTAAACCGGCTGTGAGTAAAGGTTCACGGGGTTTCAGGATTCTGGAAGCCGGGACCGACCGCTTGAATATGCTGTTGCAAAAACGAATTGAAGACACCACCTTTACCCTTGAAGAATGTGAAGAAATCCTGGGACAAACTCCACGGTTCCCTGACCTGCTGGTATCAGAATTTCTGGAGGGGATCGAGATAACCGTAGATTGTTATTGCCAAAACGGAGAGGTTTTGTTGAGCTTTACAAAAACACGTGAGGCCATGAAAGCCGGTCTGGCCATGTTTTTCAGGAATCAGGATGCCCCGGAATATATGGATTATGCCCGGGATATTGTCCGACGTCTCCAATATGACTACTTTATCAATATTCAGTTTAAAGGTGGCAAGCTCATGGAAATTAATCCACGGGTCTCTACCTTTGTCCACCAGGAGAATTTTAATATCCCCTGGGCGGGGGTAAAACACGAACTTGGACTTATATCTCATGAAGACCTTGCCGTGATGCAGAAAAATTTTCGGACAACACGTCAAAGTGTCCGGTATTATGATCAGGTGTTTTATGATTCAGAAGACTTGGAATAAGTCTGCCCAAACCGGGAGCGCATGATGGATCTGCTGGATATGAAAATTTTTAAGCAGCTTTATATGCAGCGTAATATTTCTGCAGTATCCCGTTTTTTATATTTATCCCAGCCAACCATCAGTTATCGTTTGAATAAACTTCAGCATGAACTGAACACAACCCTGTATACTTACGACGGTGAATATCACTTTACACCCCAGGGAAAAGTATTTTACGAATATTGTGAACGGATACTCCGGGATCATGACGAACTGGTAACCCGGCTGGAAGGCATGAATGACTTTACCGTTAATCTGAGCACGGTGGCCACGTATCTTTATCTTGAACCTATTTATATATTTCTTCGGGAAAAAGGGCTTTTTCCCCGTATTCATACCTGCCGGTCTGATGAAGCCATTCGGAATATCATTGATCATCAGGCGGATGTGGCGATTGTCGGGGGGGTGAATATGGAGCTCCCCAGGCACATAGATGTAATCCCCCTGAAAGATGAACGGATTGTTCTGGTTTACCACCAATCCCTGAGTCATGATATCCGTGAAATTCCACTGGTGATCGATCAGAAGGATTCAGGGATTCATGCCGTTGTCCTGAACTATCTGGAGCAGTTTGATCATGTGAACATTGTTGCCGAAATGGGGGCTACCGCAGACCGCTTGGCCCTCATAAATCGTGAACCTTTGGGACTCTTTATCAATGAAACCTATCTGAAAGACATCCAGGACAGGTATCCTTATATCGTAATTTCAGACACCTATCAGATCCACCGGAATATTCTGCTTTTAGCCAGTGAATCCTCCCGTTATGGGGATATGATCCGGGTACTTATCGAAAAATTAAATAATCTGTCCCCCACTCATTAAATAATTGGAATTTTATCCCCCTTTAATTCTCTCTATACTCATTCAAATTGAAGTAGAAGGAGGCTATTCATGAAAAAATTGCTACTGTGTTTACTTGCAGGGATCATGCTGGCAGGTTATACCCGTGCTGAAATCACTCTGAGTGGAGATACCTGGATGCGGCCCCGTTTTGATCTGATCACGTATAAAGATGCCGATGGGAAAATCACCAGCCGGACCGGTGATGCCTATTTGCAGTTCAGAACACGGCTGAATGTGGATGCTGATTTAAAAGACGGGTATTTTGCAAGTCTTCAGTTATCACATAATTCCCTGGCGTTCTGGTCTAAGATGGGTGATGGCTCGGGACTTCCTTCTGCATCGTCTGACGGGTCCGCCCAATCGCCTGCTGTTGATTTTACTCAGCTTTATGTTGGTAAAAAGGGGGATTTAGGATTTGAACTGGGACGGATTCCCCAGGGAGGAAACACCATCTGGGATATTCATTATTATCCTACCCGGGTGGTGGATATTCCATTCCTGATTTTCAACAACAATGCTTACACCGGTTTCAGGGTGAATAAAAAACTGGGGGGAGGACAGGCCAGAGCTTATTTTTCCGTGGATGAAAACCGGACCAATCTGGAGGTCTACCTGGATGGGGATTCAACTATCACCAATCGGGACGGGATGACAGTTGGGGCTGATTATACCCTGAATTTGGGTTCTTTGGAGTTTGTCCCCCATGTTTTATGGAGCACAAAGAAAAGCAATTACAATCCCCTGACGGCCGGAGCGGTTGTATCGGGCAAGGTTTCCGGATATTCTGTTTGGGGTGAAGCCGCTTTAACCTTTGAAGAATTTTATGACGGCTGGATTGGCCGCATTGGCATGAAGGGAAAAACCGGCCCTGGTATCTTTCGGGGATTTCTGGATTACAGCCAGGTGACAGACAGTAGAGACAACACAACAAATCACCTTTATAGCTGGTTGGAGTATAAAATTACGGTGCATAATTCGGATGCCGGATCGGTTAAAATCCGTCCTACCTGGCGCCGGCAGTGGAAAGGGAATCCGAATGACACCAAATATGCCCGGAACAAAATTGAATGTTTCATTGAATATGCGTTTAAATAGGGGGGTGACAGGATGAAAAAAACAGCATTATTATTACTGACGCTCTTGCTGGGTTTATCTTTGTTTTCCTGTGGCAAGAGTGTGGATAAGAACCGGGTTGTGGTTGCCCAGCAGTTTGGATTGGGGTATGCCCCCGTCATTTTAATGCAGGAATTGAATCTGATAGAAAAATATTATCCCGAGGCACAGGTTGAGTGGGTGCGCCTGGGGTCCGGAGGAGCCATCCGGGAGGGGATGGCCGGAGGCAACATTGATGTGGGCAGTATGGGTGTTCCTCCCTATCTGATTGCCTGGGCCAAAGGCTATGACTACAAAATCATTTCTGCTTTGTGTGAGATGCCTTTGGGACTTCAGACATATCATGAAAATGTTAAAACCTTAAAAGATATCAAACCGGGAATGAAAATTGCGTTGCCGTCGCCGGGTTCCATCCAGCATATTCTTCTTTCCATGGCTGCGGCAAAGGAACTGGGAAATCCCAAAGCTCTGGATCAGAATATTATTGCCATGGCCCATCCCGACGGAGTCAATGCCCTGATCAACCAGGTGGAAATTGACGGCCATTTTACATCGCCACCCTATATTTTCAAGGAGCTGGAGCAGGATAATATTCATCAGGTGGTTAATGCCCGGGATGCTTTTGGCGGTGATTTCACCTTTTTGGTTACGGCTGCAACCGGTCAATTAAAAAAACGAAATCCGGAGCTGTTCAACGCCGTATACAAGGCGCTGGAAGAGGCTATCATTATGTTAAATGAAAATCCCGAAAAGACTGCAGAATATGTAGCACCGGTATTAAATTTAGACCGGGAAACGTACATGAAATACATCACATGGGAAGGGGTCCGTTTCAGTACAAATCCCCATGGTTTGCTGACATTTCTGGATTTTATGAATGAAGCGGGATATGTTGACCGCAATACGGAGAATGTAAAAGACCTGCTTTGGGAAACGTTGGATCCGGCCTGGGCAGATTAAGAAAAGAGTCTGTACGTATGCTGAAATCAGAAATACGGGAACGGCGAGTTACCGTGATCACAAAAGTTTTGTTTATTTTTGTTTTATTTTTCTTCTGGGAATACCTTCCGGTGTGGACAGGGCGGGACAAACTCTTTCCGCCCCTCTCCCGGGTCCTGGAATCCCTGTGGCAAAATCTGACAACCGGCGAATTGCTTCAGCACATTAAATTTTCCCTTTATCTGATTTTCAGCGGTATCGGCCTGGGCATCATACTGGCATTTTTCCTGACAGCCTTCTGCATGATCAGTAAAACCTTTGCCCGGATCATGGATGTGATTGTATCTATTATGCATCCGTTACCGGGTATCGCTCTGCTACCGGTAGTCATGTTGTTGGTGGGACTCGGTGCCAAAGCCATCATTATCATCATTATTCATTCCATCCTTTGGCCCCTCATCGTGAATTCCCTGGCAGGATTCCGTGCGATACCGAAAATTCAACTGGAACTGGGACGGAACATCGGCATGAGTGAATTTCGCCTGATATGGGCCGTGATGATTCCCAATGCTTTTCCCTACATCTTATCCGGACTCAAAATCGCGTGGGCCCGGAGCTGGCGCGCCCTGGTGTCTGCCGAAATGGTGTTCGGTGCCTCCGGTGTGGTCGGCGGACTCGGTTGGTTTATCTATAAAACCCGTTACTTCATGGATATCGAATCGGTCTTTGCCGGACTGATTTCAGTGATTATTATCGGTATGCTTGTTGATGAGTTCCTTTTGAAAACATTGGAAAACAAAACCGTGAAGAAATGGGGAATGAGTGCCTGATGAGTAATCTGCTTGTTCAGGATCTTGTAAAACAATATTCCCTCGAAGGTAAATCCTTTACGGTGCTGGATAAACTCTCCTTTTCCGTAGATTCCGGTGATTTTCTCACCATTCTGGGTCCATCGGGATGCGGTAAAACAACCCTCATCCGCTGTATTTGCAGTATTGAAGAACCTACATCAGGAAAAATCCTCCTGGACGGAAAACCCATCAGCGGAATCGGCCCGGACCGCCTTATGGTTTTTCAGGATTTCAACCAGCTGTTCCCGTGGAAAACCGTCATTGAAAATGTCATCTATCCCTTAAAATTAAATAAGGTATCGGGGGACATCAAAACGCTGACACGGCGGGCGGAAGAGTTTCTGGACCTGGTTCACCTTTCGGCTTTCAAACATGCCTATCCCAATCAACTCTCCGGCGGCATGAGGCAACGGGTGGCGATTGCCCGCTCTTTGGCCCTGAACCCCAAGGTCCTGATGATGGATGAACCCTTCGGCGCTCTGGATGCCCAAACCCGGTCCATCCTCCAAAAAGAATTGAAAAGCCTCTGGCGGAAATTTCAAACAACCATCATTTTTATCACCCACAATGTCCAGGAAGCCATTCTTTTAGGTTCAAAAGTGATGGTCCTCTCTCTAAGTCCGGCAAAAATTAAGTATTATAAAAAAAATCCCCTTCCTGAACCCCGTATGCCCGAAACACCGGAATTTATGGCGCTGTGGCATACACTTTATGATCAGCTGGATACCCAGCGATACTAAAGGGTTTTCCTCTATAAAGCCGGGTAATAATACTGCACTTTTTCTTTCCTGCCATGTAAATTCCCCTTATGGGCATTCATAGATCGCACAGGCAGGCTGAAAAGAGTAAAGAAAGTCCTTCACTTTGCTTTATTGCTCCACGGTATGAACATGAAAGTTTTTTTATAATTCAGGATGTGGACATTTTACGACATTTTTTTACGGTCCATGTTTGCCGTTTTAAATCGGCTGCCGGTTTTAGAACAGCGGCAAGTATGATAAAGCAACTTTTTCAATTGCCCCTTCCCATATATCGCAGCCGGGCCTTGTTTATTTGGTTTGCCGACTATCATGCCCTGATCCCCACGATACTGGGACACCTTTTCCGGAAACCTGTGTTTCTGGTTTTGGGTGGATATGATACAACTTGGCTGCCGGAATATGATTATGGTGTGTTTACTAATCCCCTTCGCACCCGAATCGTCCGTTTTTTGTATCAAAAAGCTGACTGTGTGTTGCCGGTTTCGGACTATGCCGCCGCTGAATCGAAAAAAAGAGCTGCTTATTCAGGCCATGTCATCTATAATGCCATCGTATTTCCGGATGTTCAATTGGAAGAACTGATGCTGAAAAAGAACCTGATTCTGACAGTGGGATATTGCAATACCCGTCGCCGGTATTTTATAAAAGGGTTTGACCGTTTTATTCAGATGGCCCGGATGAATCCGGAGTATCCCTTTATGATAATCGGAATGGAGCAGTCCTTTAAGGATGGGCTCTCAAATCTACCGGAAAATCTGACAATCCTCACCCCCCGGTCGCATGAAACCCTTGCAGAATACTATAAAAAAACATCGGTTTACTGCCAGTTTTCCCGTTTTGAATCCTTTGGCATGAGTGTGGCGGAGGCTTGTGCCATCGGAGCCCTGCCCCTGGTTTCTTCTGCCGGAGCCCTGCCTGAAATGGTGAACAATAATACGGATTATATCATTGAGGATTTTGATGATTCGAAAGAGGGTCGGCGCAAAATACAGTCGCTCTATTCCGGAAATCACAAAAAACGCGAGGAATGTGTCCGGACACTCAAAGAAAAATATAGTCTGGAAGTCCGTAAAAATGCCTTAAAATCTATTTTTATTGAGAAAGGTCTTTTACCGAAGGATATATGAAAGTCCCCTCTTTATCCTGGGTTTACATAAATTCGGAACGAGTCTGGTC
>LDZU01004223.1_pt1 | contig 32801 bp, 33 predicted proteins | sample 615531 | NCBI WGS metagenome assembly LDZU01 (sample SAMN03408293, study PRJNA278302) | terrestrial metagenome | isolation source: oil reservoir sample SB2 | place: USA: Alaska, North Slope, Schrader Bluff formation | collected 2011-09 | reverse complement strand
TAATATTTAAACCTTGCTAACATCCGGTCTGTTACAGAGGTTCAAAAAGAAGAGGCGTTATTTCAAGTGGAAGTCATAGATCCCTTTCGGAGATACTGAAAGATGATAAAGATTGTTATGGAATGTTGTCCTCTGTTGAGGGCACATACCCGCGGAGCAGCAGAGCCCGGTCAATGATCCGCCGTGATGAGCAGAATTCGCAATCTTCAAACTGCCCTGTCCTGACAACCCGGATATCCAGCCCCTGATTCTTCAACTCGGCTTCAAGGCTCTCCGGTGAAAACCTCTGATTGAAACCGATGGTGATGATATCGGGTTTTAGCTCCCTGATAGGTCTGAACATGTCCGTCAGATCCCCAAGAACAGCATGGTCGACCGGCTTTAAGCCGAGAACCATGGCAAGCCGCTGATCCTCGGGTATGATCGGCTTTGGCTTATGCTTCACATTCTGTTCGCGCGCAACAATCACATGGAGTTCATCGCCGAGCGCCCGGGATTCTTCCAGATAGAAGAGGTGGCCCGGATGGATGATATCAAAGGTGCCGGTGGCAACAACACGTGTCAGTCAGATCACCCCGAGGTTTCTCTGTGATCCATCGCGGGAGAATGCCCGCCAGTCATCGGGCCCATACGGGTATCCGATGATCAGGTGGCATGAGCCAAAGCGGGGGAAGAACCCGATATCAGCATCTGATGGTGCAATAACACCATTTGGATGGCTATGTGCACTTCCTGAAAAGGACATCCCAAGGGGGATCATATCGGTGAGGAGCGAGGCGCTCCGCTCATCAAGGCGGGTGCCTGGGAGGAGGTTTATGCCCGATAAAACCCCGTTATCCGCTTCAAGAAGGGCAACGAACTCAAGCGGGTGCTGGCTCTTTGCCATCTCAAGGAGTGTCAGGAGCGTATCGCTGCTGATGGCACGGATCGTCATCTTCCTAGTATTTTCTCACCTGAGACTAAGAAAGCTTTGAAGAAATAAGTGGTTTTTTTTCACATCAGGTTAAATAAATCTCTAATGAATGCAGATGATCGGGAGAAGAGGTGGCAGGAGAGGCAGTTTCTGATAGATGGCATGGCCATAACCTATTCTTTTCAGGTAAACCGGCGGAGGAAATACCCGTGCATCATCGCAAAAGAGAGTGGAAAGCTCCTCCTGGAAGCTCCCGCCCCTATGACAGAGAAGGCAGTCAAACGGTTTTTGAAGGCAAACGAAAGCTGGATCATCTCAGTATTTCAGAAACATGATGACGACGGCATATTCCGAAATGGCACCGCCACAATTGACGGAGAAGAGATACCCTATTACATCACTATCAACAGAAAGAGGAAGCGGATCGCCATCACTATCCGGGATGATCTCGGAATTGAGATCCGATCCCCGGTCCCGATCACCCCGGAAGAGGCCATAAGATCGATCGAAGATGTATCGGCATGGATCAGGAAGATCCGTTCGAAGAAGATGGTCTGGCGTGAGAATATGCTCTCCAGACAGTATTCAAATGGTGAGATGATCCCATTCCAGGGGAGGTTGCTTACGATCCGCCACACCGGTTCATGCGGGGCGCTCTCTGCATCTATTCGGGGAGATGAGCTCTGGATCGCGCTTCCAGACGGAATCAGGACAGATGAGTCACTTACTCGGATCAGGGAATCGGTGATGGAATGCTATGCAAAAGAGATCCGACCTGTTGCAGAGGAGATCGCTTCCCGCACAGCAGAGGCGATTGGTGTCGCATGCCCTCTGGTGCGGTTTGGATACCAGAAACGGCGGTTTGGATCCTGCACCCCGAGGAACGGTATCATCATCAATCTCAAAGTAGCGATGGCTCCACCGCAATACCTTGAATATACGATCATCCATGAAGTCTGCCATCTGGTGGAGAGGAACCATCAGCAGGGATTCTGGGATCTTGTTGAATCCCAGCTCCCATCATATAAGGAGCTTCACGATCAGCTCCAGAAGGAAGGGATGCAGTACTCCTTCTGATCCACACTGTTCAAGGTGTTTGGAAAAGGGCTTTGTTCTAGAAGAACCGGCGCCTCGCACCCTCTTTCGATCTGTTCATCCCCGGCAGGGCTTCAATAGCCTCCCTGATCTCCGGCAGTCTCCGTTGCACAAAATTCCAGATGAGCCTGAGATCGGTTCCATAGCAGGGTGATATCATGCCGGGAAGTGCACTCAGTGCATCCCAGGGAACAGATGGCGATGCTTCCTTATACTCATCAGGGATGCAGGAGCTGAGGATCCCAATCGTCCGGATATGAGAGAGAACTGCGTTACTGGTCTTTGCATCCGAGAGAAAAACTTCGTAAATCATCCCACGGCAGAAGAGTTCTATATCAGTGATCGATCTGATGATCTCCTTCTGGAAGAGGAGCACCTGCGCACCTGTCAGAGGTTCTGCCTGCATGATACAGGGAGTAAGTTGATCCCGCAAGCCTTTGAGGGAGATAAGAACAATCTTCTGACCCGCTCTCTTCTCAATAAAACAGCTCAGTGCAGCCATATCAAGAAGATCACGATCCTCTGAGAAGGCCGCAATCACATGGAGCGCATCGTTGCCGGGGAGAGGCGGGGTGAAGACACCAAGCTGCGTCACCCCGAATGAAGCGGTCATCTCAGCCTTTAATCCTTTCAGAAGTGAGACAACCTCCTTTCTCGACCGCATCTATTCCTGCCCCCGGCTATTCATATCACTATGTTCAGACAATACGACTATTTAGGCTCACCCATTTCTTCTCCATATCCTGAAGGAACCGGCTCTTATTGATATTTGGAAAAGGAGAAAGAGACGTTTTCATCTGCTTTTCCCTCATTCTGGAGAGGGAGAAGATCATGCGGATGGATGTTATGGTAAAGAAGATCAGAAGCGCTATTGCTGCTGTCAGGAGGAGATAGACGAAGAGATCCGGATAATAGGAGAGACCCATATAAGTATGGTAACCTCACTGTCCGCCCATATAGATTTTTCCAGGAGCTCCACCCATAGCCACCAGATCCTCTTCTCACTGCGGCAGGCGGCTGATCCTGCTTGCGTACCTTGTCAGGAGGAGTGACATAAGAAGGGAGAGTGCCAGGAAACCTGAGAGCAGGATCCAGTGACCAGACCCTATTGTCCCTACTGCAAGCCTTACAATGAGGTTCAGCGGATTATAGGGGAATGACATTGCTATGATGATCAGGACGACGACCGCTGTTGAGAAGATAAATTGTGCACTCGTCCTCTCCCGGTAATGAAGGGCGCAGAAGGCGCCGATAATGATCATGATCATCGATCCCGCAACCACATGAAGCAGGATCTCAAGTGGATGTTGCACCACGATCCCGTTTGCTGCAAGGAGAGTAAGCCATGCAGCAGATTGGATCGGCACGATCGCGATGCAGGCGAGGATCTTGCCCCAGAGCATCTCGCCATAGGTGACGGGTGTCGAAAGAAGGATCTCAAGTGTCCCTGCCTGGTACTCTTCTGTGATGAGATCGATGATGAGTGCGGCAGATATGATTGCGGGCATAAAGACAAGAAGCGGGATTAAGAGGCCAAATACAAACTCAAAGTAGTTTGACCGTCCCCCAGAATCGGGGAAGTTCAGCCGGATTGGATTGAGGGTGAGGCGATCAGATCTCTCGTTCCTGAGTTTTTCTTCATAGACGAGGAACGCTTCTTTCATCTTCACTTCGACAATTGCGGACTGGATATCATTCTGGAGCATGTAAAGGGTAACAAGAACAGGCCCTTCGGCATCCGGAGGGGTCTCCGGGACAAAGACCACTGCCTGGAGCTGGCGTTCTTTCAGTGAGGCAATGGCAACATCCAGATCCATTGTATAGGCACCAAGATCCTGCCGATCATCGATGATCGAATAGAGTTCTCCCTCAGGTCCGACATACCCGATCCTATACTCGACACCCTGGTATCCGGCAAGAGCATCAGGATCGTACATCGTTGTCAGTCCGACCATAAGGAAAGACGAGAAGAGTGCGATGAAGAGCTGGAGGAGGATCGCAAAGACGATCGTCTTCTCGGCATAGATTCCGCCGAGTTCTTTCTTTGTTACTATCAGGACATTCCGGCTCTTCATAGTGTGATCACCCCGATGACGGTGAGATTATAGATGACATGGATGAATGTGGCAAGGATGATACCGGGGATATACCAGCGGAATCCCCCGGCTTTCAGGGCGACTGCGACGACTGCAAGACAGCCTGCATGGAGGAGGAACGGCATCCAGAGGAGCTGGAGGGAGAGGAACATAACACTCCCAAAGATCGATTCTGTCACCTCTGTAATTGTTGCAAAAAGGAGGAGTTTCTCTCCGGCAAGAAAACCGAGCGCAGTTCCGGCGGAGCCGAAGATGACCAGCCGCCAGGTGAGGCCGCCGGGGAGGATTTTCGCCAGTGCATATATTCCAACCGACTTTGCCACCTCTTCTGTCACCGCCGCATATCCGATCAGGAGGAGGAGGGAGAGCGGCATCGGGAGGTTGAAGAAGAGGACGAGCCCCATCAGCTGCACCATAAAGACGAACGGAATGACGAGTCCTCCAAGTACAAAGACGGAGAGGATCGGGTACGTCTTTGATATTCCCGCAGAGATGAACTCGATCGTCCGTGGAATGAGGCGGTGGAGCGAGAAGAGCCGCTCTTCAGTGAAGTTCACAGCACCTGCATAGAGCAGGATGATGCTTGTGAGGTAGAAGAGGCTTGTTGAATAGAGATAATCCATCAGGGTAAACGAGTCTCCCTGGATCTCAAGGACGATCAGGGTAAGTGGTGAGATGAGTGAGACGACATGGACATTGGCGAAGATGCTTGGGAAGAAGAGGTATGATGTGGCGATCGTTGAGAAGAAGATCGAGAGGAAGGAGAGCTCCTTGAAACTGCGTGCGAGCATCCCGATGACAAGTGCGCTTGCGAGGAAGAAGAAGATCACCGGGATAAGCGGCAGGATGGTGTTTACCGGGAGGGAACTGATTACGATGAGGATGAGTGAGATTGCGACCATCATCACAAAATAGGGGAGCGCCTTTCCGATGATGATGGCAGAGGGATGATACGGTGCTGAAAGGAGGATCTCTCCCCGCCGTTCGATCCTCTCGTTCATGATGCTCATCATGAAGAACTGTGAGGTGAAGTAGAGGGGGAAGATGAAGACGAAGATCAGGATGATCGAGTCAAAGGGGAGTGGGGGGGCGAGCTGGTTCGGGGTTCTGAATGATCCGGATCCAGATTCCTGGCCGATCACCTGCGAATACCGGCTGATGGTATCATCCTGTGCAGCAGTTCGGCTGATCTCGGCTCTCAGTTGATCGGGTTCATAGGGAACGGTTGCTTTGGGTGTTGCAACGGGAACAACATCCCCTCTCGGCTCGGGAGCATCTCTCTGCGGGATCGGAGAGATCTGCTGGCCGCTCTGGGTCGCAGAAAAATCGATGGTACTCCTCTCATATATCCTGTTGATCCAGAGTGGATATGCGGCATAGAGATCAGGCTCCTGCACATTCATAAATGCAGAATATCTTTCAAAGACCTGTTCGAGCGAGGTGAGGGCAGCATGCCCTTTCTCGGTATCCCGGACATAAACCTCACTGCCCAGGATGACGAGATCATATGAATCCCAGGTATTCAGAAGAGATGCACGTGAATCGATGAAGACCATGAACCTTCCATCTTCTGCGATCACCTCGCCGGCAGGCACGTTATCTGTACCGAGCCGGTAGATACCATCCTGTATATGGAGGCCGCTCTGTGCTGTCAGTCCGGATGCAGCAACAAGGAGGATGAAGAGGGTGATCGCAACAGGCAGTACACCACGCCCCATTGTCGAGAGCGTGCGCAGAAGCTCCCATCGCGCCACAACATAGATCTGCCGGAGATACCCCACGCTCATGCACGCCTACATAGGACATTTCATCTATAAAATAGTCGGTATCGGGGATAGGGGGAAGTATGCCCGGAACCAGTCCGGGATTGAGAGGGAGAGAACAGGTAGCTCATAAGAATGGTCCCCCTCCGGCACCCTTATTATATCAAAACGCTGAACCGTTTCAGTATGATCCATGCCCGGGATGTTCGAAAAGAGTTTGATTCATTTGTTGCACTACAAGGACTTGACGTCGATATTGAAGATAATGGTATTTTTGGGATCATCGGACATAACGGGGCAGGGAAGACCACGTTCTTAAAGATCTGTGCAGGACTGCTCACCCCCACATCAGGTACCCTTGAGATCGATGGCATCGATGTCATTGCCGATCCAAATGCGCTGAAAGAGCGGCTCGGGTACCTGCCTGAAGAGTCGCGGCTGTACGATACCATGACAATCTCATCGTACCTCTCATTCTTCGGGGAGATCTACGGGATGCCCCCGAGGGAGAGCAAAAGCCGATCTGAAGAGCTTCTCTTCTCACTGAAACTTGCTGACGAAGGCAAAAAGCTCGGGGAGCTCTCTAAAGGGATGCGGCGCAAAGTTGCCATTGCACGCTCGCTCCTCCATGACCCGACGATACTCGTCTATGACGAGGCAACGTCCGGTCTCGATCCGATGACATCGCGATTCATCACCGGTTTTTTGCGAAAACTGCGTGATGATGGGAAGATGATCATCATCTCTGCCCATAACCTCTTCCAGGTGGAAGAGATCTCTGATCATGTGTTAATCCTCTCTGAAGGGGAGAGGGTTGCGTTTGGCACGATGGATGAACTGAGGGAGGAGTTCGGCTCCCTGACCTACTTCATCCATTTCAGGATTGCTGATGCCTCATCCCTTGGGGAACACCTTCTCTTCTCCCCCGACGACGGTGGGTATGTATCGACTGCAAAGGATATCGATCAGCTCAACCGGATCACGTCAGAGATTGATGCGGCAGGCGGGAATGTCGAGCGGATCGAATCACGGTACCCGAGCCTTGAAGAGATGCTGATGGCAGTGTGATGAGATGGACTTCATTTCTTTATATTTGAAACTGGAAATCAGGAGCGGTAAAAGGAGAAAAACGGGCCTGAAGGGATTTGAACCCCTGACCGACGGATTAAGAGTCCGTCGCTATTCCTGACTAAGCCACAGGCCCAGCTATTTGACCTAAAATAGTTATAATCAGGACTATTTATGCCTTCTGAAAATACCCCTGATCCCCCCCTCCAATCACCATTATAATATTGGAAGTACCAAAGTACGGTATGGCTGATGGTAGTAGAAGTGACCCAAAACCAGTAGTCCGGTATATGGTATTTGGGTGCGGGAGCATCGGCTACAATGTCATAGAGGAACTCCTCAAAGAAACCGATAATATCGTTGTTGTCGACTCTGATGAGAAGCGGGTCGAGGACTTAAAAGACCATAAGTACCAGGCAATAGCCCATGACATAGCGGATCCAGAGCTTTTCCGTGATCTCCCCATCCCTGAGATCATCTTCGTTCTTTCAAGCAATAAGGAGGCAAATCTGGCCGCGGTCAAACTGGCAAAGAAGTGCCATCCGCAGGCATTCTGTATAGCGCGTGCAGTAGATCTCTTCTCTGTTGACAAGCTCGTTGAGGAGGGGGCCGATGTCGTCCTCTATCCCCAGCAGGTGGTCGCAAAATCAGCTGTCAACCACATGAAGCGGCTGGTTGCGGCACGGAGCGCACAACAGCTCTACTCTCTTCTTGAAGGAATGACCGGAACAATCGGCATCATCACACACCGAAACCCCGATCCGGATGCAATATCAAGCGCCATGGCACTCTGTGCCATCGCCCAGGACGCAACCAAAGGCGAGCTGAAATGTGTCATCCTCTTCGATGGAAATGTCGGACACCAGGAGAATCGCGCATTTGTCAATCTCCTTGAGATTCAGATGGAACGGATCACACCCGAGAAGCTGAAAGAGTGCACCCATCTCGCCCTTGTTGATTGCGGAGCACCCGGAGTCAACAATGATCTCAACCCAAACCTGGCAGTCGATATCATCATCGACCACCACAGCTCAGACGGCATTGAGCTGAGAAAAAAACCGAAATTCATGGATATCCGCCCGGAGAGTGGAGCAACTGCCAGTATCTTTGCCCAGTACCTACAGGAGCTTGACATCAATGTGGATACGAAGATTGCAACCGCACTTTACTATGGCATACGGGCAGATACCCGCGAGTTCCGGCGTGGTGTCACCTCCAATGATCTCTATAATGCCGCATACCTCCTCCCCCTCTCAGATGCCGATCTCCTTGAGAAGATCATGTCCCCGTCGTACTCTCAGGAGACGATTGATATAATGGGGAACGCGATCACAAGCCGCAAAATAAAGAATGGATTCCTCTTTGCAAATGTCGGCTATCTCCGGAACCGTGATGCCATCCCCCAGGCAGCTGATATGCTCGTCAATCTCGAGGGCGTAACAACCGCCCTCGTCTACGGCATCACCGACCAGCAGATCACCATATCCGCCCGGAACAAGGATATCCGGGTGCATATTGGAAATGTTCTCAAAGAGGCATTCGGTGAATTCGGGGATGCAGGGGGGCACGGAACAATGGCTGCTGCGAGCATCCCCCTCAACTACTTCTCACTTGTCCGTGACAAGGAAGAACTCCTTGACATGATCATTGACCCGATCTTAAACATCTTCACCAAGATCGTCGGTATCGATGATAACGGGGATAAGAATGAGGTTTGAAGACTGGGAACCTCATTATACTGAGATCCTTGACTATTTTGGATTTGATCGCGCCGCTGATGAAGAAGCAGCTACCCTCCTTGCTGAGATCCTCCCCCGGGATGATATAGGAGCACTTACAACCCTCATTTCAGGAAAAAATGTCACCATCTGTGGCAATGCCCCCTGCCTTGCATCAGAAACCGACAGGATAGAGGGTGTAGTCATCGCAGCAGATGCCGCAGCGCTCATCCTGTATAATGCAGGTATTATCCCGGATGCGATCTTCACCGATCTGGATGGGGCGGACGATCCCTTCATCACCATGAATGAAGGGAAGACGATTATTGCGGTCCATGCCCATGGCGACAACATGCCGCTCCTCCGTAGATGGGTTCCACGGTTTCCGGGAAAACTGATCGGAACCACGCAGGCCTCCCCACGCAACAATATCCATAACTTCGGCGGCTTCACCGATGGCGACCGCGCCGCCTTCACAGCAGACGCACTCGGGGCAGCACGCCTGAACTTCATCGGTTTTGACCTCTCCGACACCGCAGTCGATCCGATGAAGAAGGGAAAACTTTTCTGGGCACGCCGGCTCCTCGGCATGATCGGCCATGACCTCTGACGCTCTTATTATTGACGGGTATGTGGACGAGCCCGCCTGCCTCGGCGTCCCGCCATACATCTCACCCTATATCCGGACAACAGCAGGCGTTCTCACCGAAGCGGGGTATCGGGTGCGTTATACCACAATTGATCAGATCAGATCAGCACCACATGAGCTCCAGGCACTCAGATCGATCCCTCTTGTTGTCGTTATCGCTGGCCAGACCGTTCCCGGCAAATACCTTGCCGGAACACCTGCAACCCTGACTGAACTGCAGCAGATAGGATCTCTTTTTGAGGGGAGCAGGCTTCTCCTCGGGGGACCGATCAATTACGGCATCTCTTCCGGCGGTGGAAAAAAGGCGATGAAAGAGCCGATGCCTGGCTATACCGCATTGCTCACCGGTGATCCTGCAACAGCCGTAAACAGATATCTCTCCGACGAAGAGCCGCATGGCGTGGAGGACTATTTAGAGAGCGGACGCTGGAGTGTCCTTGGAGCGGGGATTGTCTGTTATCATCCTCATTTCCCCCATATCATGGTTGAACTTGAGACAGCGAAAGGCTGCTCACGCGCTGATACTGGCGGATGTTCCTTCTGCACAGAACCCTTCTATGGCATCCCCCGGTACAGGCCGGTTGCCCTGATTGAAGAGGAGGTTGCCGCTCTTGCCGCAGCTGGCGTACGCCATTTCCGGATCGGACGGCAGCCCGATCTGCTGGCATATGGAAGTAGTGGCGGCGGGTTTCCACACCCCGATGCTGACAAGATCCGGGATCTCTTCATGGCAATCCGTCGGGCTGCCCCGGATCTCGCAACCCTTCATATTGATAACATAAATCCCGGAACGATCGCCCGGCATGAGGATGCCGCCCGCGAGGCGCTCGCAGCAATAGTCGAGCTCCACACACCCGGGGATATCGCCGCATTCGGGATGGAGACCGCAGATCCTGAAGTGATTGATGCAAACAACCTCAAGGCAACACCGGATCAGATGATGGATGCGATCAGAATCGTCAACGAAGTAGGAGGAATGCGGGACAATAATGGTGTCCCCCACCTCCTTCCGGGCATAAACTTCGTCTGCGGACTATTCCATGAGACCAAAGAGACCTACCGGCTGAACCAGTCCTTCCTCGAAGACCTTATCAGCTCAGGACTTCTTGTCCGCCGGGTCAATATCCGGCAGCTGATGCCGTTTGAAGGGACACGGGCATATGACGAGAATACCCTTGATCACCATCACAGCCAGTTCCGGTCTTTCAAGGAGTGGACCCGGAAACATTTCGATCCCGTTATGCTTGCCCGTGTCTTTCCTATCGGTACTATTCTGAAAGATGCGATCGTTGAGATCTCAGGAAGAACCTCATTTGCCCGCCAGATGGGGACATACCCGATCCTCATCGGCCTCCCCCTTGAACTGGAGGGACGAAGCCTCATCGATACAGCCGTTGTAGGATACGGGAGTCGTTCACTCACCGCCCTCCCCCATCCAATTCCTATCAACCAGCTCCCGGCATCTGCTCTGAAAGTACTTCCCGATATCGGGAAGAAGACCTTTGCCACCATCCTTGCAAAACGACCGTTTAATGATCAGAAGGAATGGGAGAAGGCGACCGGCGGAACCAGGATCGACCACCTGATCACCTTCTCCTGATCGAAAGGTGAACTCACTCCATGAGTGGATCGCGGTCATCGCCCTCCCTTCAGGCGTCTTCCTGGTGATGGAGATCTACACGTTCCTGATAAACAGAAGAGAGATCAGAGCAGAAGCGCCATGATCATCCGGTCGATATCAGGATAGTAATATGCTGGCTCATAGGAGAGGATCTCAAATTTCTTTGACTGGAGCAGTACCGTCACAGGAGTATGCCGTTTTGAGAGTGCAATCCTGACGCGTTTTGCCCCCCTCTTTCTGAAGGATTCAAGAAGAGGATCAAGTAGATCGGCCCCGACACCCTGCCCCTGCCATTCGGCTGCAACGCCAATCCTCAGGATCCATGCCTCTTTTTGATCATCTGCCTCCTGCGCACCGATGATATAGCCGATTGCATCGTCTCCATGGGCAGCGACATAAAATGTCTCCCTGAAGAGTTCGCCTGCCTGGCGAAGAAAGATGGGAGAATAACCGTAATCTCCGAAAAGCTCCCTTTCAATCCGGCAGATATGCGGGTAATCCCCTTTAATATATGTGCGTACCAGACACGCCATCAACCATTACCCCGAGATACTACAACGCCTACGGAGATGGAAAAATATCTTTCGATCTGGTTTTTGGTGGAAAACCCTTTGTCTGTTTCCACCGTACATATAGGAATACAGGAGAACGAGGGATCCAGGTGGAAGAAGTCACCAGCAGTTATACACCACAAGAGGTGGAGGAGGAGGTACGTGCATTCTGGCATGCTGAAGATATCTACAAGAATGTACAGGAACTCAGGAAAAATGGAAAACCATTCTTCTTCGTTGACGGACCGCCATATACCACCGGGTACATCCATCTCGGAACGGCATGGAACAAGATCTTAAAAGATGCCATCCTCCGGTATCACCGGATGCATGGCCGCCATGTGATCGATCGGGCGGGGTACGATATGCATGGACTTCCAATCGAAGTCAGGGTTGAGAACGAACTCGGGTTTACCTCAAAGAAGGATATCGAGACATTCGGAATTGCACAGTTTGTCGAGAGATGCCGGACATTTGCCATCACCCATAAAGAGATCATGAGCAGACAGTTCTCAGATCTCGGTGTCTGGCTTGACTTTGAGAACCCATACCAGACGATCTCAAATGACTATATCGAAGCCGCATGGTTTACACTCAGGCGAGTCGAGGAGGAAGGCATGCTCGAACGGGGGTACCGCGTCGTCAACTGGTGCCCACGATGTGAGACCGCCATCGCCGATGCCGAGGTCGAATATCAGGACGTCACCGATCCGTCAATCTTTGTCAAATTCCCGCTTAGCGGATCAGAAGACGAATACCTCGTCATCTGGACGACAACACCCTGGACACTCCCCGCTAACGTTGCTGTTGCTGTTGCTGCCGACTTCACGTATGCACGTGTGAGAGCAGTCCGGGAAGGCGTAACCGAGATCCTCTGGATTGCAGACGATCTTGTTGAGAGCGTTCTGAAAGCCGGACGGTACCAGGACTATGAGATCCTCGGTGTCAAAAAGGGTGCAGAGCTTATTGGCACCGAATATACATCCCCTCTTGTCTCTTCTGTCCCGATGCAGGCCCGGATTGCCCACCGTGTCGTTGCTGCGGACTTTGTTGCCATGGAAAATACCGGGATGGTGCATATCGCCCCCGGACATGGCTGGGACGACTATGTCCTTGGTATGAAGGAGAAACTTCAGATCGTCTGCCCTGTTGACGGTACCGGACGGTTCACAGAGGAAGCCGGCGAATTTGCCGGACTCTATGTTAAAGATACGGAAACGAACAGACACATCATCGATGCACTCGGTTCGGCACTCCTTGCCGAGAAGAAACTCACCCACCGGTACGGCCACTGCTGGCGCTGTAAAACCCCCAATATCTTCCGTGCCACCTCTCAGTGGTTCATCAAGGCAAGTGATGCCAAAGAGAAGATGCTCGCGTCCATACAGGACGAAGTGACCTGGTTCCCGGACTGGGCAGGGAGCGCACGATTCCATGACTGGATCGAAGGTGCGCGCGACTGGTGCATCTCCCGGCAGCGGTACTGGGGCATCCCGATCCCGGTCTGGGTCTGTCCATCATGCGATACCTATCGGGTGATCGGCAGGTTCTCCGAGCTTGAAGAGCTCTCCGGCAGAACAATCGCCGATCCGCACCGTCCTCTGGTCGATGAGATTACCATCCCCTGCACCTGCGGCGGCACCATGCACCGTGTCGAGGATATCTTTGATGTCTGGTTCGATTCCGGGGTCGCCTCATGGGCAACACTCAGTTATCCGGGTGAAGAGGAGGCATTCAAAAACTTCTGGCCGGCCGACTTCATCACTGAAGGCCAGGACCAGACACGGGGATGGTTCTATTCACAGCTTGGCCTCTCCACAATCGCCTTTGGACAGGCGCCATATAAACAGGTGCTGATGCACGGGTTTGCCCTGGATGCACAGGGGAAGAAGATGTCGAAGAGCTTTGGAAACGTTGTCACCCCCGAGGAGGTTATTGAGAAGTTCGGGGTTGATGTCCTGAGGCTGTACATCCTTTCGGCAAGCGCACCCTGGGATGACCTGAAATTCAACTGGGAGGGTGTAAAGACGGTTCACCGTGCACTCAATATCCTCTGGAACGTCTACCGGTTCCCAATCCCCTATATGCGGCTTGATAATTTCCAGCCGGGAGCAGATACCGCAGGCGCCTATGATCCATCAGCAATCAGCCGCATCGCTTCTGACGGAGCATTTGAGGATCGGTGGCTCATCTCAAGAATTCAGTCTCTGACCAGGGAGATCAGCGGGGCAATGGATGAATACCAGATCCACAGGGTCACCCGGAAACTCATCTCATTCATCTTAGATGACCTCTCCCGCTGGTATGTCCAGCTTGTCAGGCCGAGGATGTGGCTTGAAGAGGATTCGACCAGCAAGCAGGAGGCATATGAGACGATCTATTTCGTGATGAGGAGGCTCATATCCCTTGCATCCCCGTTCATCCCCCACCTCACCGAAGAGATCTACCGGAACCTGAGACTCTCAGGAGATGCAGCCAGCGTACATATGCTCGACTGGGCAGAGACAGATTCGAGCCTGATCAACACCGCTATCGAGGATGCGATGCAGGTGGTCCGGTCCTTTGACGATGCGGTGGCAAATGCACGGCAGACAGGAAAGAGGAAACTCCGCTGGCCGGTCGGCGAGGTCGTGGTTGCAACAGAGAGTCCGCTTGTCAAAGATGCAGTCGAATCCCTCCTCCCCCTCTGCAAGGCACGTGCCAACAGCAGGAGTGTCCATGTTGTATCAGGCACCTGGAAACGTGTCCTCTGGACGGCAGAGCCGCAGATGAAGAAGATCGGACCGGAGTTTGGAAAGACCGGGGTACTGGTCAAACGTATGATCGAGGAGGCGGACGGAACCGCGCTCCGACAGCAGATCAATGAGGTGGGATCTGCAACCATCACCGCCGGGGACCAGGAGATCGTCATCACGGCAGACCATGTCTCCTTCAGTGAGAAACTCCCCGAAAATGTCTATTCAGCAGCAATGCCCGATGCAACCATCTATGTCGACGTCTCCCTCACCGATGAACTTGAGGCAGAAGGTTATGCACGTGAAGTGATCCGGCGTGTCCAGGAGATGCGCAAACAGATGGATCTCTCGGTTGATGATCAGATCCAGGCGGCCATTGCCATCGGAGATGATCGGATCCGATCACTGCTCGAGCATTCAAAAGACTGGATTGCAGGAGAGATCCGTGCATCATCACTTATGTTTACGAAAGAGAAGGCTGAAGAGAGGGGTTTCTCATCAGACTGGGATATCGAGGGGCTCAGCGTATCAATTACCCTGCTTGGCCCCTGAGAGGAGAGAGGAGAGATACACTCTCCCCTCCTGGGCTTGGAAGAGCGGAGGATTCCTATCAGAGACGATCCGGATCCTCTGCGTCACCACTGCTTCATCCTCTTTTGGATTATAGCCGGGCATTTCTTCAGAGGACCGGTACACAACCAGTCCGCGCCTCTGCCATCCGGGCGTCTCTGCCAGGTTGATCCCGCGCGAATGCATCAACTCATGCATGGCAGCAGTATTCATCCCATGGAGCAGTTCCTGCACCCGTGAAGCCGGATGACCATCTTCTGCAAGCGCCCACTGGCAGTAGGCGTTGTTATGGTTTCTCCATGCCTCTTTCTGCCTCCAGATCAGGTATTCCACCGCAGTTTCACGATCAACCGGTATAACCCTGGCATCAAATGATATCGGGAACGGAAGAGAGAGTTCCCGTGTAAGGGCGCTTGCTGTGTAAGAAGCTGCAACAGAGTCCAGTTTTTCAACACGGCCATAAAAAGGGAGCTTTGTGAAGAAGAGATTGATCTCATCGGAGAAGGTATAGGCAAACTCCGGGGAGAGGCCGCTCTCCCTGAGGAGAAGGGATGATACCGCCTCCATAGCAGAGGAAAAACGCCCATCAAACGGCTTTTCAAGACCGATCACCCCGGCAACGGAGCGAAAGGCTCTCCCGTCAATTCTGATGAAAAAGGGCGCTATTGTCCGGATTTCCGAATAGATCTCCCTTCGTTTCATTCGTCCTGTTCGCGTTCGGCTGACGTATTGAAGGCACCAGGTATGTGCCGGATAAGTACTATGTCAGAAACCTCCTTAATCAGGCGATAGGGGACTTTCAGGCCCTTGAACGACTTTAAGTCAATAATATCCGGATTAATGTTTGTCAGGGCAAGCGATGCCATCTTTTTGTTATCTATATCAATAACAACATCAGCGACATTACCGATGAACACAGCCCTGTCAGTGTATACGCTCATTCCAAAGAGATCTGAGATCTGCCACTTCATATCAATCTGTTCATGATATATACTAAATACTTAAAAAAGATACTCCCTTGCATGAATGGATCGCTGGAGATAGGACGGATTTTTGACATCCCTGTCCGCCTTCATATCACTTTTTTACTGGTGATACCGCTCTTTGCATGGATCATCGGCAGCCAGATCAACCTGACGGTCGATTTTATTGAGGGTATCTTTGTCATACCCATCGACAGAACCATCATTGAAAGCGGTGTTGTACCCTATATTCTCGGCACGATCGTGGCGTTTACCCTCTTCTTCTGTGTATTCATCCACGAACTTGCCCATTCGCTTATTGCCCGTGCCCACGGCATACAGATCAATGCAATAACGCTGATCATCTTCGGTGGTGTCGCATCGATGGAGGAGATGCTCCCGGACCCAAAAGTGGAGCTCCCGATGGCGATTGCAGGCCCCCTCACCAGTCTCGGGCTTGGGATCCTCAGCTGGATACTCGTCTATGTAGTTGATCTGGTCGTTGACGCCCCGGCTGTTGCAGGCGTATTCATCTATGGATTCGGGTACCTGGCGATCCTGAATATCCTGCTCTTTGCCTTCAATCTCCTCCCGGCATTCCCGATGGATGGCGGACGGGTGCTTCGTGCCTGGCTTGCAAAGCGGATGCCGCTTCATCGTGCAACACGGATAGCATCGGATATCGGGAAGGGCTTTGCCATACTCTTTGGGATCATCGGGGTCTTCACCTTCAGCTTCATCCTGATCATCATCGCATTCTTCATCTACGTCGGCGCAGGCCAGGAATCGTCGATGGTCACGACAAACTTCCTCCTCCAGGATGTAACCGTCGGCGAGATCATGTCAAAAGAGGTGATGAGTGTCGAGATGACCCTCCCGCTCACCGAAGTGATACGGCTGATGTACACCACAAAGCACCTGGGATTCCCTGTTGTTGACCGGGGAGACCTGATTGGGATCATCACCCTTGCGGATATCCACAGGACCAGCGAGATCGACCGTGAGGCGATGCAGGTCCGTGATGTGATGAGCAGGCAGCCGATCATCACAATCCCGCCATCCGCATCGGTGACTGAGGCGCTCAGGATTATGACAATGCAGAATATCGGCAGGATCCCTGTCGTTGAAGAGGGAAGAATCGTTGGAATCGTTACCCGGACAGATATCCTGACGGTGCTTGAACTAAAAGATATGGGTTAGAGGGAGAGGGTCTGCCGGATACCGGTGGCATCGGTCCTGTAACCATCTGATTCGTTCAGGATTGTTCTGAACGCATCAGATTCGATCAACTCAAGGAGGGATCTGATACGGGGATCATCAAGGTCATCGGTCATGATCCCGATCTCATACCGCTCGGTTCCGACCGGAACAAAAGGCAATCCCACAATCCCTGCGGCAGAAGCAACACAGAGACCAGCATCCGCCTCTCCGCTTGCAACAGCAAGGGCAACCGCAAGATGGGTCGTCATCTCCCGATCATAGCCTGAGATCGTGGATGGATCGATTCTGCGCTCTTTCAGGAGATGGTCAAGGAGCATCCGGGTACCTGATCCTTTCTGCCGGTTCACAAACGAGACTGAATCCAGCTCCTCAAAGGTGATCCCATCCCGTGAGACGATACCCTGTTCGCGTTCTGCAACACAGACGAGGGTCACCTCCTCTCCTGCAAGGTACCGTTCCAGGTACCGGACATTATAGGTGCCATCGGGTGCAAGAAGATGCATCGGCGCACAATGGCAGTGACGTTTCTTTAACGCCAGAATCCCCCCCATACTCCCGATATGTGCAGAGTGGACCGGGAGCGGAGCAAGGAGATCGGCCATCCGGTCAAGGATCGGATCATGGCTTCCGGCAAGAATAAGGCCCGCTTCAACCTCCTCTTTCGGCACACTCAGGGATATAGGAACCTGTCCGCCTGATTCAAAGCCTTCTGTATCCGCAGGTATCCGGAGAACACCGTTTGAACGAACCGCACTCATCTGGACACCTGCACCGCGTGAGAGAGGAGTTGTTATCAACCGTCCTGCCACATGACCCGTCGTCATCAGGACGAACTCGTCGGTCCCGATATCCGATGCAAGTGTCCGGGTCAGTTCCGCCTCGATCACCTCACGTGATGGAACAGGGATCCCTGCATTTCTGATCACCGGCGTGATGATCTCACGGATCACCGTCAGGGCGGAAAGGGGGTAGCCAGGGAGGCCGATCACCGGCTTACTCCTGATCACCCCGATGATCACCGGTTTTCCCGGTTTGATACCAACCCCATGAACCAGCACCTCACCAAGCTCACCAACCACCTGCGCGGTATAATCTTTGGTACCCTTTGACGAACCTGCCGAGATGATCACCATATCATGAGCAGATACTGCGGCATCAAGCGCCTCCCGTATCCGGTCGGGTTCATCTGGAACCAGGGGAGTGATCTCTGCACGAACCCCAAGTGATCGGAGATGTGCTGCTGCCATCTGGCAGTTGCTCTCGACAACCTGGCCGGGTTTTGGGCGTGTGCCATGAGCCACCAGTTCGCTTCCGGTCGGGATAAGCCCGGCAGAGAGGGAGAGAACAGCAACATCGGTGATCCCGTATGCGGCAAGTGCCCCGATATCATGGGACTGGACCCTGTGGCCACGGGGAAGAACCATCTCGGACTGGGCAATATCCTCACCAACCGGCCGGATATGTTGCCATGGTGCTGCTGCTTTTCTGATCGCATATCCTCCGCTCTCAAACGCGACATCTTCGATCATGATCACGGCATCATAGCCTGATGGAATGACATTGCCGGTATTCACACGGACAGCATCCAAAAGGATGATCGGGTGCTTATCTGTTGCGCCATGGGTTGCCCGTGAAGAGACAGCGATCCCATCCATTGCCGAGAGGTGCGCCTCGGGAACAGAATATGCCGCATAGATCGGATCGGCCGTCACCCGCCCGACACTCTCAATGAGAGGCACGCGGATCACCTGTGGAACAGGCGGACAGTGCCTGCGGATAAGTTCAATCGCCTCTTCAAGCGGGATGAGGGAGAGATACCTGCTCACCACAGGATCACCTCCACAGCTGCGCCTGTTTCAAATCCTTCTGACTCTGCAGGCACACGGACATACCCCTCGCTTTCAACGAGTGTATGCAGGAGCCCGCTCTTTGAGAAGAGCGGGGTTGCCACCCCGTCCCTGACCTTCACCCTGATATAATCCTCTCTCCCTTTTGCAGATGGAATCCCGGCAGCAAGGGTTGCAGAACAGATCTGTTCCGGGAGAGTAAGGCCGCTCATTGCCTGAAGCAGAGGGGCGCAGATCGCCCGCATGACCATAAAAGCAGAAGAGGGGTGACCGGGGAGGCCGATCACCGGCTTACCCCGGATCTCACCGATGATCGTCGGTTTTCCGGGCGATATCGCGATACCATGGGCAAGGATACATCCCAGATCAGCGATCACCCGTGCGGTCGCATCCCGGTCATCTTTGGAGCTTCCGCCGGAGATGAAGATCGCATCGGCCTGGTTAACCGCTTCCAGTATGGCAGCGGTGAGTTCATCAGGCTCATCGGGCACGATCCCAAGTGATATGGGGATACAGCCGCACTGACGGATGAAGGATTCACAGACGATCGAGTTCACATCCCGCACCTGTCCGGGTAGGGGCACCTGATCAGGGGCAATGATCTCATTCCCGGTTGCGATGACCGCAATCCGCGGGATGCGCCGTACCGGGAGAGAGAGGATACCGGCTGCTGCAAACACTCCCATCTCCTGCGGGAGAATCCGGTGGCCTGACTTCAGAATCACCTCACCTGATCTGAAATCCTCATCAGCTGCGACATAGTTCTCACCACAGGATGCCGGCCTGCTTACAAGAACCTGATCCCCGGCCGTCTCGGTATACTCTATCATCACCACCGCATCCGCACCTTCCGGCATCATCCCACCGGTTGGGACATACCTGCATTCCCCTGCCACAATCGATCCCGGAACAGCTGATCCCATCTCGATCCTGCCGGTGCAGGTGAGCATCGCGGGTAGGGACTCTCCCGCACCGATGGTGTCAGAGGAGAGCACCGCATATCCGTCAACGATTGATCGTGCAAACCCCGGCATATCATGAGGTGCAATGATATCGGCATTCGAAATGCGGAAGAGCACCTCTCCGAGAGGAACCAACTCTTCACTCGGTTCATGCTTGATGGAGAGAAGGCGGGATACCGCCTCATGTACCGGGATCACCCGGATGAACCGGCTCATTTGAAACAACCCAGCTGGCAACCACGGATCTTGATACCGTTTTTATTGCAGTACCGGGAGATATCGAATTTTTCTATTTTGTACTTCTCCGAGATGGCAAACGCCTGTTCGCATCTGATCTCTTTTTCAATACCTTCAGCGGCAAATGCCTCAGCTACTGCGTCGTGTGACATATACCAATCATTGCATTCTGATGATATAGTTTTTACAGAATGGGATCAGTCATCATGCAACCATCAGGATAGTATGGATCAACGCTTTTAGCGGACGGATCAAACATATGAACCATGGTAACTGCCCTTATCCATTCGCGCCGTGATCCCGCAGGCGTGGCAATCAGAAAAGCCATGGATGATCTGATCGGACAGGAGGAAGAAGATACCTGGCCCCTTTTACAGGAGGGTCATCTCTTTCATGAGACTGATGGAAGGCTCATCCATGAAGATCATCTTGATGAGAGCGTGAAGGCAGATCGGATCATCTTCCTCTCGCGGCACTCAAGCGTGAATCCCGAGCCGGTGCTGACGGTTCATGTGACCGGCAATTTTAGTGAGGCGGCATATGGAGGTGCACCCGATGAACTCTCGGCAGCCGATCCCGGTATGATGCAGGCGGTTCTACAGAACCTGATACGGTATGCCCCGGATGGGTATCGTGCAGGGTATGAGATCACCCACCATGGGCCGACCGATCTGACAACCCCCTCGTTCTTTGTCGAGATTGGGAGTACTGAGAAGGAGTGGCGTGATACAGAAGCGGCAGAAGCTGTTGCCCGGAGTGTGCTCTCCGCAGTACCGGGAGATTTTCTACCCCTGATCGGGGTTGGCGGCACCCACTATGCCATCCGGCAGACTGTGATCGCGTCAGAAACCCGGGGAGCATTTGGCCATATCGCCCATTCCCGGGAGGCAGGGACCATGACTGCTGACAGGGTGAGGAGGATGATCGGGATGACCGGAGCAGTCGCCGGATATATCGATAGAAAAGCGGTCAGCACGAAGGAGTTCGATCTGATCGCCAGGCTTTTCGAAGAACTACAGCTTCCGCTTGTTACGGAAGGCATGCTTCATGAGATGGGGAGTGTCCCCTGGAAGACCTGGCGCCAGGCAACCACCCTTGCATCCGGGATTGCGCAGGCACCGGTTCTGAAGAACCATGGGATGGAACGTGACTGCGCATTATCAGTGATCCGGATCAATGAAGAACTCCTCAATGAAGCACTCAGGTGTGGCAAAGAGGAGTTCATCACTGCCCTTGATACCATCACCCCGTCTTTTAGAATCGTATCAGGCGGAACAGTCGCCCTCCCTGCCTTCATCGGATGCCGTGAGAGCGAGGCACAATTAGCAAGTGATTTAATAACCCTGTGTGTACAACAGATCACGAAACATTCTCATGCTGTTGTAGAGGGGGATCGCCTTATCATCAGTCGAGAACGTTTTGACCCTGAGAAAGCGCGCAAACTCGGGGTACCAGAAGGACCACTCTTCGGCAGGCTTGCCAGCGGGCAGGCTGTTGATGTCGGGGGGAGGGTGATTTCGGCCGATATGGTCACCACCCATGTCCTGCAGGAGATCACAATCCCGGGATTGGAGAGAATAACATGAGATCGATCGTGGAAGAGGCATTATCACGGAAGAAGGTGGAAGAGGCTGAGGTAGCTGAAGAGGCACCTGCCGAATATCAAAACCCGCCAATAGTTGAAGGACAGGCGAGTTCGAAATACGAAGGGAGCATGGATGATGAAGACTTTGAGGATGTTCTCAAGAGTCTTCGCACCATCATCACCGTCGTCGGGTGTGGCGGAGGGGGATCGAATACTATCACCCGGATGTTTGAAGAGAATATCCATGGGGCAAAGATGATTGCGATCAATACCGATGCCCAGCACCTGGCAATGACAAGAGCTGACCGGAGAATACTCATCGGCAGACAGACGACAAAAGGGCTTGGCGCCGGGGCGGTTCCCCGCCGGGGTGAAGAAGCGGCTCTGGAGAGTGAGGGTGATCTTCACAAGGCTATTGCTGGAAGCCATATGGTCTTCGTTACAACAGGTCTTGGTGGGGGTACCGGGACAGGATCCGCACCAATTGTAGCAAAGGCTGCACGTGAAGAAGGAGCACTGACGATTGCTGTTGTGACACTCCCCTTCACCGCCGAAGGTGCAAACAGGATGGAGAATGCCGAGGCAGGCCTCGAACACCTCCGTGAGGTTGCAGATACCGTCATCGTCGTACCAAACGACCGCCTCCTTGAAGTTGTTCCACGGCTCCCGCTCTCCACCGCATTCAAGGTAGCAGATGAAGTGCTGATGAAAGCCGTGAAAGGGATCACCGAGCTGATCACGCTTCCGGGCCTTGTGAACCTTGACTTTGCCGATGTCAGATCTGTCATGGAACAGGGTGGCATCGCGATGATCGGAATGGGTGAATCTGACTCGGAAGACAAGGCAACCGATTCGGTAAAGAAAGCACTCCGTTCACCACTCCTTGATGTTGATATCTCGGGCGCAACTGCTGCACTTGTGAATGTAGTCGGTGGCCCTGATATGACTATGTCGGAAGCCGAAGGCGTTGTTCAGGAGATATACGAGCGGATCGATCCCGATGCACGGATCATCTGGGGTGCCCAGATTGATCCGGGTATGCAGAACCGGATGAGGACGATGTTGATCGTCACCGGCGTTCAGTCCCCCCAGATATATGGAAAGCCGGATGTTCCTCACGGACAGCGGCTCCAGAAGCAATACGATATAGATTTCCTTAAGTGATCACTATGAATACCCCAGAAATCAGGAAACCCGACCTCAAAGGCCTCAATCTGAATGAGGAACTCTTCAGGAAATATATCCGTGTACTGAAACTTGCACGGACACCCACCCGTGAAGAGTTCAGCAAGATCTGCCTCGTTGCGGGGATTGGAATTTGTGTAATCGGCCTTGTTGGATTTATCATCTACGAGATCATGCTCGTTTTCTAGAATTGATCGAAAATGACTGAGGCAGTAAACCACTACTACGCAATTAAGACGACCTCAAAGCAGGAACGCGCGGTTGCAGATTCTATCTTCCGTACTGTTGAGCGGAATGATGTTGACATCAGGGTCTCATCTGTGATTGTACCGGAGGAGCTGAAAGGATATGTGATCCTTGAGTCACCGGAAGGTCGCGGCCGAATCCAGGAACTCCTCGAGAGCATTCCCAGTGCACGATCACTTGTGCCTGGCGAGACAAAGCTCGAAGATATCCTGCATTACCTTGAGCCAAAACCTGTTGTCTCAGGTATTGAAGAGGGAACCATCGTCGAGCTGATTGCGGGGCCCTTCAAGGGAGAGAAGGCAGTTGTCAAACGGATCGATCTCGGAAAGGAGGAGATCACCGTTGAGCTGTATGAGAGTATCGTTCCAATCCCGATCACCGTCCGGGGCGACCATGTCAGGGTCATCGAGCGGAAGGGCGAAGACTGAAAAATATCATAACCCTCCGATCCCTTCTTTTTCCAGTGAACTATTCCCATCATATTTATCAGATCTGCCGTTGACATATATGAACCACAGCTGACAACCCCATTACAGGGGTTGCCGGCATGGTGATACTATGGCAGAAACTGTCGAGGTACTGGTACCCGGCGGTAGAGCGACCGCAGGCCCGCCATTGGGCCCTGCGCTGGGCCCTCTTGGCATCAACGTGAAGGCCGTTGTCGATGAAATCAATCAGAAGACATCGGAATTCAATGGAATGACTGTGCCAGTCACGGTGGAGGTCGACGATAAGAAGAACTTCACCATCTCGGTGGGCATCCCGCCGACGACGGCATTGATCATGAAAGAGGTTGGTGTTGGGAAGGGGGCATCAAGCCCAAATACCCAGCCGGTTGGTAATCTGCCGCTTGAAGCGATCATTCGGATCGCTCGCATGAAACAGGAGTCGATGCTCTCCTATGACCTCAGAAATGCGGTCAAGGAAGTCATAGGCACCTGTCGCTCCGTTGGAGTGACGATCGAAGGCATGAAGGCACAGGATGCTATTGCTGCGATCAATGCGGGCCATTTCGATGATCAGCTAAACGCATAGACACAGAGACAACCATAGGAGATCGTAATTTTTGCGGTCGGGAACTATGGAGGCATCATTTAATGGTTGAGTTAACCCAGATTCAGAAGGCCGTATCCACGGCAATCGAGCAGGCGCCAGAGAGGAAGTTTCGGGAGAGTGTGGATATCACAATCAACCTGAAGAACATCGACATGGCGCAGCCGAAAAACCGTATTGATGCGACGATTCTTCTACCAGAGAGTCCAGGCACCAAAAAAATCGCGGTTCTGGGCAAAGGAGACATAACCACCCAGGCAAAAGAGGCAGGTGCCGATATCATCATCGGCCCTGAGGAGATCGAACGCCTGGGAGGCGCCCCGCGTGAAGCGAGACAGGTTGCATGCGACTATGATTTTTTCCTTGCTGAGACCGCTGTTATGCCACTCGTAGGCCGATGGCTGGGCCCAAGGCTCGGTCCACGCGGCAAGATGCCAATGCCCATCCCCCCGGGACAGGACATCAGACCTATTATAGAGCGTCTGCGCGGCTCCATCAGGATCCGTACCAAGGATAAACTAACGTTTTCTGCGAAGATCGGGACGACAGAGATGTCACCTGAACAGATCGCCGAGAATATCAACACAGTCCTGAAAAGAGTTGAAGCAGATCTCGAGCAGGGTTCACAGAACCTCAGGTCAGTCTTCGTCAAAACGACCATGGGGCCGGCAGTGAGGGTGATCTAAATGGCAGTATACACACGCCACCTGCCTCAGTGGAAGCAGGATGAGGTTGAAGAAGTCAAGAAGAATGTGCAGGAGTATGCCTTACTCGGCATCATCGATACTTTTGGTATCCCTGCATCACAGTTCCAGCAGATCCGGCGGAACCTCAAAGAGAGAGCCACCATCAAGGTGATGAGAAACACGCTCATCGAGCATGCATTCTCTGATCTTGGCGGAGTATATGACGATCTCAAAGAGCATATCACCGGACACTCGGCACTGATCTTCACAAACGACAACCCCTTCAGACTGTTCAAGTCCCTTGAACAGACGAAGACAAAGCGGGCTGCCAAAGCTGGTGAGATCGCACCAGAGGACATCGTTGTTCCAAAGGGAGCAACAAGCTTCAAGCCAGGCCCTATCGTCAGCGAACTTCAGCAGGCGGGCATCCCGGCCACCATCGATGGCGGCAAGGTGAAGATCCGCGAGACGAAGACGGTCGTAAAGGCTGGTGAGGTCATTGACCGGAAGAAAGCCGGTGTTCTCTCGAAGCTTGACATAAAGCCGATGGATGTCGGTTTATCTCTTTTCGTCGCACTCTACCAGGATGAGCTGTATCTTCCAGATGTACTTGGTATTGACGAGACGGAATACTACAACAAGCTCGTTCTTGCCGTTCAGCAGGCGTTCAACCTCTCGGTCAATGCAGTCTATCCGACTGCATTCACGATGGAGACGATCCTTGCAAAGGCATTCCGTGAAGCTCGCAGCCTTGGTATAGAGGCCGCTATCTACGAGAAGGATGTCATTGATGGCATCATCGCAAAGGCATACAGACAGATGAACACAATCAAAGTATTAGTTGAATAAGGTGACTGAATTATGGAGTACATATACGCTGCTCTCTTACTGCACTCAGCTGGCAAAGCAGTAGAAGAAGAATCCGTCAAGGCAGTTCTCTCTGCCGCAGGTATCGCTACAGACGAATCCCGTGTAAAGGCGCTCATTGCCGCCCTTGACGGCGTTGACATCGAAGATGCCATCAGCAAGGCCGCTGCAGCACCCGTTGCAGCCGTAGCTGCCGCAGTACCCGTAGCAGCAGCTGCTGCTGAAGAGGCGCCTGAGGAAGAAGAGTCAAAGAAGGAAGAGGAAGAAGAATCCGGAATGGCTGGTCTTGGAGCCCTCTTCGGCTAAATTCTTTTTTTTTACTCAGACAATCCCCCCACTGAAGAAGGCAGGATCTGGTTTTGATTATGGTGCATGTACGCCGGAGTGGGAACACTGCTGTAGCAGGCCCGCGATTTTCTTCGGTTGAAGAATAAACCATCAGAGCTACGAAGCGGCAGGTAGATGATGAACCATGTTTTTCTGATCGAAGGGAATCCCTTCAAATGAGGCATAGATATACTCTTCAGCATCAGTATCCAGTTCTTTTTCATAGAAAGGCGAGGGATCAAGGCTATTGAAGAGCTGGCTGACCGTTGAGATCTTCAGTTCAACACGGGCGATCTCATCAGGATCCCCAGGCGGGGATCCGAATTCCCGGTCATGGTACTCAAACTCCCGTGCCTCCATCCGCAATTCATCTGGTTCCGGCGATGATCGCCTGCCCAAATGAGATGCAACCATCACCGAGTGGGTATTCTGTGTTGATGACCGGCTCGATTCCGGCTCTCCTGAGCTCTTCACAGATGGTGGATCTGATCATGTGGTTGTAGCATACGCCGCCCGATAGGGCACCCTTTCCGATACCATGCTCTTCGGCTACAGACACTGCCATCCGGGCAACACCACGGGCGAGATTGAACTGGAAGGACGCGGCAATATCCGCAACAGCACGCCTCTGCATCTCATGGCTCTCCACTTTCAGGGGAAGATAGCGTGAAAAGGCCTCTTCCATCAGGTGGGAAGTAGAAAGCACCTGCTGACCGTTCTCTTCAGAGATGATGAGCTCCCACTCAGCGGCTCTACCCGACGCAGCGACTGCCTCAAGCCGCATCGCTGGCTCGCCATCATAGGTCCTTTCAGAACAGATACCAAGCAGAGCAGATGCAGCATCAAGTACCCTCCCGGTGCTGGTTGTCTGAATGGTGTTAAACCTTCTTTCAACCTGATGTGCAAGTGCCGAACAGGCGATATCATTCCACCCCCGCCAGGCAAGGAGATCCAGTACTTCAGGTCTGGGGAGGATGCCATAAAGCATCCGTTCGGGATGTGCGGTTGCAGCATCGCCACCCGGCATCATGACCTGCTCAAGGTGTCCTGCCCGTGCGTAACCGGGTGCCTGCCCGACAAAGATCTCGCCTCCCCAGACAGTGCCGTCATCCCCGTACCCGACACCGTCAATTGCGATCCCGACGCACGGCTCGCGGGTCGTTGCGGCAATATGTGCCCGATGATGCTGGACCGGGACCAGTGCTGCACCAAGCTCATCTGCAAGGTCGGTTGCATATCGTGTCGAGAGGAACTGTGGATGGAGATCACAGGCGATGATCTCAGGCGTTGTACCGGTTAAGCCTCTGAGCCGCTCCACCGTCTCCTCAAGGTAGCGGACGGTTGAGGGGTTCCTGATATTTCCAATATGAGGGGAGGTGATGCAGAAGCCATTGTTGTAGATGCTGGCATTGGCATTCAGTTCAGGCCCGACAGCGAGGATGGCTTTATTCCCGAGATCGATCCTGATCCTCTTCGGTGCAATACCCCGGGAGAGGCGGATGATCAGGCCGTCACGGACAACCGAATCATCACACCGGTTCTGGATCTCGCGATCATGGGTGAGGAAATAGTCCACCACATCCCGAAGACGCGACATTACCAGATCGATCTCTGTGATCATCGGGTTTCCGGGAACATTCGCACTCGTCATCACGAGCATCGGTGACCGCAGATGACTGAAGAGAAGGTGGTGAAGACCGGTATAGGGGAGCATCATCCCGAGGGTATGCAGGTTTGATATCGTCGGGTGGGAAGTGTGATCGCGTTTTTCAAGGATGACAATCGGACGGATGGGACCGGTAAGATATTCTCTCTCAGTCTCATTCAGCATGGCAACCTGCTCGATGGTATCAACTTCAGCCATCACTGCAAGTGGCTGCTCGGTCCTTCCGAGGAGGGCTTTCAGCCGTTCTGCTGATGATTCGATGCATGCAATATGGAAACCCCCTATCCCCCGTATCGCCAGGATCTTTCCCATATCAAGAAGTTCTGCTGCTTTTTTGATCGCGTCTGCAACCGGCATGCTCCGGCCGTCCGGATCCATCAGGGTGAGCGAGGGGCCGCAGGTGGCACAGGCGATCGTCTGGGCATGGTGGCGCCTGGATCGCGGGTTCCAATACTCCTCCTCGCATGAAGGACAGAGAGGGAAGAGATCCATTGTTGTTCTCTCCCGATCATAGGGAAGCGCGCGGATGATACTGTACCGCGGGCCACAATCTACGCAGGATGTTGCCCAGTAGTTAAAATAACGACCATCAGCCTGATTAATATCATGGATGCAGGCCTCGCAGATCGCAACATCGGGGGGGATCATCCCGGAGAGGTTGCCCGCTTTGCTATCAAGGATCGAAAAATGATCGGGAATTGTACCTGAAAGGGGTGAAACTATCACCTCGTCTATGGCTGCAAGGCGCGGCCCTCTCCGGACCGCATCGAGGAACTCGTCAAAACGATCTCCTTCAGCGTGAATAAGAACCTCGCTGCCGAGATTTATCACCGTTCCACGAATGCCGAGTGATGCCGCAGCTGCATAGACAAAGGGGCGGAACCCCACACCCTGTACGATCCCACGGACGATGATACTGCCAGATCTCCGCATGGATTATCAACAAAGGTTATAGAATTACAGAGCAATATAGTACATAGGGTTTTGCAGTGACGGATCATCCTAAGACGAAAATTGTAAGCGACCCGGTGGAGCTAGTACCTCTGCTTGTTACGTTTAACAACTCAGGGTATAAAATGGTTTATGAATTGCTCTCGAAGTCATGGGTTACTGAAGAGGAACTGAATCAGCAATATGAAGGTGAATATCAGCAATATGAAGGTGAATGCATCAGCCATTGCCTGAAGATGCTGAAGAAAGGAAACCTTATCGATGAGCAATGGAGAACAGTTCCGGGAAAGAAACCCGAGAAGGAATACCGGGTTAATTATCAGAAGTTCAGGGCAAATTTCCAGTGTTCAATGGAAGATCTCGTCTCGATGCTCTATATATCCACATCAAACGACGAAAAACTCAGGGAAATTTCCGATAATATAAAGGCCGAAGTAGATTTAGGAAATACCTCCATCAGCGAGATCGCGCGGAAAGTTGGTGTAAAACCGATCTATGTCAAGGGCATAGCAAAGCGTCTGCCACATTTTGATGTCCGGGGACAGGGGTTGATACTCCTTGATGGAGAAAAGTAAGGATCCCCTTGGAAATCTTCTCAGAAGTAAAAGGGAGACGACCAGGTTTCAGGTTCTCGTTGAAGTAGCCGAGCACCAGCCATCAATACGCCAGCAGGAGATCGCCGAGAAGCTCGGGGTAACCCCGCAGGCTATCTCCGAATATATCCGCGATCTCGCAGATGACGAGCTGATCACCGCAGAAGGGCGCGGGCGGTACAGTGTCACCCGTAAGGGGATCGAATGGGTGCTCTCAAGTGCGGAGCAGCTCGAGAGCTATGCACGCCATATCAGGCGGGATATCATACAGCAGGTAGCAATATGGGCTGCAATTGCGGGCGAGGACCTGAAGAAAGGCGATTCGGTCGGCGTCTTCATGAAAGGGGGGTGGCTCTATGCCGGGAAGGAAAAACAGTCAGCAACAGGCATTACCATCGATGATGCGGAGAAGGGGACTGATGTTGGTGTCGCACGATTGAGCGGTATCATTGAGCATACCGAAGGTTCAGTCTTTGTTTGCAAGGTACCCCGGATCGAACGGGGCGGATCCCGGGTCGTTGAGCGGGATCGGCTCTTCAAGATCGTGCAGAAGGCCGAGATCGTCGGTGCTGTCGGGGTAGAGGCATATATGGCACTGAAACGGTCGGGGATTAGATCCGATATGTTCTATGGCGCACGTGAAGGTGTTATCGAAGCTGCATTTCACGGTATGAACTGTGCGATCATCGTTGTTGATTCTGAGTTCACCGACTTTATCAAACGGCTTGAAACCGCAGGACTCTCCTATACCATCCACGATCTGGCGGTGCAGTAAGCACCTATGAGCGCGATCATCCTCCCATGGAAGAAAACCTATCGGATCCTCTTCTTTGATGATCGAAGAATCCGCCATGTCGGCACCGTATCCCTCGCGAGAACGACACGGGGGATCCGGCCCGACGAGTTTATGGTCAGAAAGCCGGGTACATCCCACCCAAAGAAGACACCCACAAAGGATCTGCTTGTAGCCCTCCGCCAGGGCGACGTATACCTGACCCAGCATGATGCTGCTTTTGAAGAGTTCCTGGAAAATCTTCAGATACCATATTCATTTGTCGATATATGCAGAATCTGCCTCCTGGAGGATCGGATCACACAGCTCTCCAAAGAGACACGGATCAGGTGCGGCCGTGAGCTGATCTGCCCGGATTGTGCAAAGAAAGAACTCTCACGCGAACTGTCTCATCTCAGAAAGCTCGGAAAAAAGACCCGTGCGCATATAGAAGATCTCCTGATGGAGCACCGGGATCTCGAGGCGGTCCTTGCGATCATCCAGCCGGAGAGCCTCGATATGAAGAAGACACTCTTTGACAGGGTCGATGCGCATCCGGTTTCTGACACACAACGGCTGGAAGAGCTCCCGCTGCCCCGCGAGTTTGTGGATGCGGTATCAGTTACTACTCTGATGCCCGCACAACAGCTTGCGGTTGAGTCGGGACTCCTCTATGGGAAACACCTGCTTATCGTTGCAGCAACAGCCAGTGGGAAGACGTTTATCGGAGAGATGGCGGGTCTCAAGAACCTTCTTGAAGGGCGGGGACGTCTTCTCTTCCTGGTGCCGCTGGTTGCTCTGGCAAACCAGAAGTACGAGCGCTTCTCCGAGACGTACAAGAATCTGGCACGTGTCTCCATCTCAACCGGTGTCTCCCGTCTGAACCTCCCCGAGACACGATCTCCTGCACGGCGGGATGCGGGATCGGATATCATCATCGGGACCTATGAAGGGGTCGACAATATCCTGAGAAGAGGGCGGCAGCTTCGGAATATCGGGACAGTGGTGATTGATGAGGTCCAGATGCTCGAAGATCCGGAACGGGGTCACCGGCTTGACGGGATGATCGCCCGCCTGAAGCAGATCGCTCCTAAGACACAGTTCATCTATCTCTCGGCAACAATCGGCGCACCTCATATCCTCGCAAAGAAACTGAATGCGAATCTGGTCACCTATGCAGAGCGGCCGGTCTCTCTGGATCGCCATCTCCTCTTCGTTGAACGGGATGCGAAGATCCCGACGATCAAGCGGCTGATCTTCGAGGAGTTTGGGAAGATCTCTTCCAAAGGATTCAAAGGGCAGACGATCGTCTTCACCAACGCCCGATCCCGCTGCCACCAGATCGCCGATGCAATCGGCCCACGTGCAGCCCCCTACCATGCCGGCCTCACGGCACAGGAACGAAGAGATATCGAATCCAGATTCACAAAAGGAAAACTCGCCGCAGTCGTCACCACAGCCGCCCTTGCAGCAGGTGTTGATTTCCCCGCATCACAGGTGATCTTTGATGCCCTGGCAATGGGGATCGAGTGGCTGACAGTGCAGGAGTTCCACCAGATGATCGGAAGAGCAGGCCGGCCCGACTTCCATGATGCGGGGCGTGTCGTGATCCTGGCCGAGCCCGGCGGCTCCTATTCACGGGAGTCGAAGGCGACCGAGGAGGAGGTGGCAATCAATCTCCTCAGGGGCGTGATGGAGGAGGTCGCCCCCGTCTACGGGATGGAGGAGAGCAGTGAAGAGTATGCGGCAAATGCTGTCGTTGCCCGCGGAATCGAGCAGGATCTTGAGTCCATGAATGAGCGGATGGTCGGAACCCTCGAGGATGCCATCCCCGAGATGGAGAAGTACAGGCTGATCCATCGAAAAGGCGGGGTCATCGAGCTCTCGCCTTTCGGCAGGGTGATGGCAGAACACTTCATCGGAGTCGAACGGCTGAAGCGGATACGCAGCCTTGTCCGGGAAGAGGACGACCCCCTGATGATCCTTGCGGATCTCGAGTGCAGGACCGATGAGGACGAGCAGAAGGGGAGGTAAGACCTCCCCTCTCACTCCGTCTTGAAGATCCCGTTACAGATCACGTACTCCATCCCGTCACTCCCGTATACAAGCTGATAATCGGTGCTCTTCCAGAAAAGATCGCCATCAGCCGGGTTGATAGAGATAGAATCCTCCCACCAGGACCCGTTTTTTGCTGCTCCTTTTACAATAGTATCCTGGAATACCGTTCCCGCAACATCTGTTTTTCCCCTGAAACCCACGCCAACAAGATGTATATTTGTAGCAGGGGCGACCATCCCCACATCAGTATCATAGGCAAAGATAGAGCGGGCGGGTTTGTCTCCATCCCTTTAGGGATGTACACCTGCATTGATCGCCCAGATCGTTGCCGGGCATCACGGGCAAGGGCATCGGCTGTGGAGGTGACAAGTGCGACTGCATCTGCCTCTGTCAGGATCTCATCTGCATATCCCGGTGTAAGGTACCGATAGAGGATCCGCTCATACCTGCTGACCCGTATTCATCCTTCTCTGATCTGATCCGATCAAGCGTTTTTGCAGGGGTTATGTCGAATAGGGAAGGGATGTTACCATCCCTCCCCCTTCCAAGAACCAGCACGTGCGGCTCACGCATTCCTTTACCCATTGCTGGGCGGTAACGCAAAGTAGGTTTTTTCCTCCTTGCGTTGCCTTTGCAATCCGGATATGTATTTGATTAACAGTGGATTTAGTTCTATCCCAGTTGATGGAGTTCCCTTGCCGGGCGAGATCCCTGTCAGTATGCTTCTCGCAAATGTGCGTCGTTGAATGACATACTTTCATTGGTATACCTTCCTTCAGTGCTATGAATCACCTGTCTCACGTC
>LDZU01003389.1_pt1 | contig 32979 bp, 31 predicted proteins | sample 615531 | NCBI WGS metagenome assembly LDZU01 (sample SAMN03408293, study PRJNA278302) | terrestrial metagenome | isolation source: oil reservoir sample SB2 | place: USA: Alaska, North Slope, Schrader Bluff formation | collected 2011-09 | reverse complement strand
TGAGGATCTGACCCTGGAACCTTCTCACCACGGAGGGCACAGAGAAGCGAGAGAGAGGAAAACTCTCAATCGTTAAAACCAGGAAGGTGAGAACCCCTGCCCTTTCCACGTCTCGCCTCACGGTCTTCCCTCCACCCCATCAGCTTGACAAATCCTCCCAGATACCTTATTGTTCGTTGTCGGTGACGATTGTCACCGAAAAACACTTTCTGGTAACAGAAGAAATGGGAGGCAGGATTTTGACAACACAGGGCACAGTAAAATGGTTCAACGACGCTAAGGGGTATGGATTCATCACCACCGACGACGGCAAGGATGTTTTCGTGCATTTCAGCGCGATCCAGGGCGACGGCTTCAAGTCCCTCGCCGAGGGCCAGGCGGTATCCTTCGAGATCACCGAAGGAACCAAGGGTCCCCAGGCCGCGAACGTCCAGAAGATCTAACCTAACCTGAAAGACAATCGTTGAAGAGAAAAGAGCGGCACCCGAAAGGGTGCCGCTCTTCGTGTTTTTCATTCAGCAATCCTTTTAAGGGACTGCCCTTTTGTGTTAAACGATCTCTAGAACTTGGGGACCTCCAGGCCTATCTCGGTGTAGTACCTGGCAGCGCCTGGGTGGAGGGGCACCGAGATGCCGTTAAGGGCTGTCTCGATAGTGATCAGCTGGCCCTTGGCATGGACTTTCTGGACATCGGCTATGTTTTCCCAGAAGGCCTTGGTAACCCTGTAGACGAGCTCTTCGGGAAGGTCACCGTCGCAGACCCACATAGCCTGAACGGCCACGGTCTGGATATCCTTGTCGATCCCCCTGTAGGTGCCGGCAGGGATTACGTCCTTGACGAAGAATGGATACTGGGCATGGAGTTCTTCGATCAGGGCATCGTCGAACTCGATCAGGGTGATGTCATGCATGGTTGCCAGGTCCATGATCGAAGCCGTTGGGTAGCCGGCAACGACGAAACCGACATCGAGCTGTCCGTCCTTCATCCGCTCGGTGGTGAGGTTGAAGTCCAGGAAGTCGGCGTTGACGTCGGAGTACTTGTAGCCAAGGGTCCTGAATATGAGGGAGACGTCAACCTGGACACCGGAGCCGGGAGCTCCCACGGAGACCCTCTTGCCGGGGAGGTCGCGCATGGAGTTGACGCCGGACTTCTTCATGGCAATGGCCTGGACCGTCTCGGGATAGAGGGATGCAACGGCACGGACGTTCTTGTAGGGTGTCTGGAACATGAACTTGCCGTCGTAGGCAAAAGCCGCAACGTCGTTCTGGACAAGGGCCATCTCGATCTGGTGGGTGCCGATCAGGTTCAGGTTGGCCTGGGATGCGTTGCCCGTCTCAGCGGTCATCTGGACATCGGGAAGGGCCTTGCTGACCGCATCGGCTATACCGCCGCCGATGGGGTAGTAAGTGCCACCTGTGCCACCTGTCGCGAGGGACAGGAAAGTCTGGGCCGAGGCGCCCGCCGCCAGGGCCATAATCATAACCAGAGCCAGTGCAAGAATCTTCTTCATGGAACTACCGCCTCCTCTTCTGTTTTCTATTAGATCTGGATGCTCGAACAAAGTACCCCGTCCTGCAAGGTCGGATCCTGAGACCACCTCCCTGGAGGACTTCCTGTAACTGCAATCTCAATGCAGGTTCAATTTTATACATAAATCACGAATGGTTCAAGTTCCTGTACCGACCTGTTCCCATGATAGAGAGCCTGCCCCCTGGGGGCCCTGAATAGTATATACTCTAGAACATAGTCCCAGTAGGGATCCGCCGGCCTTTCAAAAGGTCATCAATGTGATCCGGGAGGAACAAAGTCTATGAGATTGCGAGAGCTATTGGGTATCGAGAAAAATTCCGGGTCGGAACTGTCCGGCCAGAGGGAGAGTATTTCTTCGGATGCTCCGGGAGACACCCCGGCGGCGGATAGGACCTCCGGGCAGAAAGTGATGGAACTTTCGGTGGTAATTACCCTATCCGACGACAGCCAGATAGGCAGATCCGCCCTTATCCTGGCTTCTACGACGGGATCCGAGGAGGAAAGGGTCCTCAAGGAGCAGATATGTGATTTCGGCTGGAAGGCCGTGGCAACAGAAGTGGGGGGCCTTGCCGGCGACCTGCCCCAGAAGATCACCAGGGCGGTAGTAGGTGCGGCACTGAACGGGGAGATCGTAAGGAAAAAATCCAATGAGATGCACGCCCTTATGCATGCCGCCTTCGAGGCCATGAACGGTTTTATATCGGTTGGAATGCTGGAGGCCAGCATAGGGGTGAAGATAGGCATAGTGAGGAACAGGCACTGGATCGCCGTGGCGGTAGTAGGTGATACCGCCTATCATGCCGTCGCCCACCACGAGAGATGCGGACTTGGGGTAATGCATATCTGAGGCGCAGCGGCGGGCCACACGCAGCGGCGGGCCTTCTTGTCTTTTCCGCGCCCGTATGTTACATTTCTCCATTGTGGTATGAAAAGAAAGAGTCTCCATGGAGGTGTAACAGATGAAAAAGGATATCCACCCCAAGTACCGTAAATGCAAGGTTTCCTGTGCCTGCGGGAACTCCTTCGAGACCGGTTCCACCGTCGAGGAGATCAAGGTCGCCGTATGTTCAGCCTGCCATCCCGTCTACACCGGCAAGCGGGGAACAAGGGTATCTGAGGCTGGCCGGGTCGAGAAGTTCCAGAAGAAGTACGCCGGTACCCGCTTTGGGAAACCCGAGGAGCCCCAGGAAACCCAGGAAGAGAAGAAGGACTGATCCCCAGGTCCCCAAGAGGTGAACCTATGTCGGTAAGTGTTCTGCTGATAGCGAGTACTCCCGATCCCGACCGGACGGTTGCCGCTGCAGCGAGGCTCTGTTACAGTGACGTATCCGCAGTGGATATCGCAGAGGGCATGAAGGGGGAGGATATCTCCCGTTTCATAGGGCATCTGAGGACCTCGGGGCATCTCTCCCCCTTCGAGCACGCCTCTTTCACCTTCGCCGTAGACGGGATCAGCAGGGTATGTTCACATCAGCTGGTCAGGCACAGGATGGCCAGTTACTCTCAGCAGAGCCAGCGTTACGTCGACATGAAGGAACCTGAGATGGTCGTGCCTCCGTCGGTATCTTCCGACCCGGAGGTTCTTGACCTTTTTTCCAGGACCGCAGAAGAGGCGCATTGTGCCTACAGGAAGATGATAGAAGCCGGAGTTCCCAAGGAGGACGCACGCTATATCCTTCCCCACGGATGGTCCACGAAGATAGTGGTGACCATGAATGCCCGTGAACTTCACCACTTCTTCTCCATGCGCCTCTGCCGAAGAGCCCAGTGGGAGATCCAGGATCTCGCCCGAAGGATGCTGATTTTTGCAAGAGAGAGGTCGCCTCTGCTCTTCTCCCTAGCGGGGCCAGATTGCGTCACCAGGGGGCGCTGCTTCGAGAGCAGGCCCTGCGGCCAACCCTTTTCCGACATGGAAGAGGTCCTTTCCGGATGCTGAGACCCAACATCTTTCTTTCTCTGGTACCTTCTCTTATCCACTCATCTCTTCTTCGGGCCAGGGAGGTACCTGTAGGCGGACAGGCCGTCATAGAAGGCGTCCTCATGAGAGGTCCCGGGAACTGGGCTCTTGCAGTCAGGGATCCCGAAGGGGGTATCTGGCACAAGAAGTGGGCGGTCCGGCCGTGGAACTCCTCCCTCCCCTGGAACCTTCCCGTATTTAGAGGCCTGGCGACCATGGCGGAGATGCTCGTCACCGGTTTCCGCGCCATCTCCCTTTCAGCCCAGGTCGCACTGGGCGAGGAAGAGAAGATAGGACCCCTTGAACTGGCAGTGACCTTTGCCATAGCGATACTGGGAGTGGTCGGGCTCTTTGTCCTTCTTCCAGTCTGGATCTCCGACCTGGGTGTCCGCTACCTGGGCCTGAGCAGGTCTTTTGGGCACATCCTGGAAGGCCTGGCCAGAGCCGCTGTCTTCGTTGCATATATCGCCGTTATCGGCCTCTGGAAGGATATAGCCCGTGTTTTTGCTTATCACGGTGCCGAGCACAAAACGATCAACGCATGGGAGTCCGATACGCCGCTGGACAGGGAGTCCGTGTCCGGGTTCTCCCGGATCCACACAAGGTGCGGTACATCCTTCCTGCTCGTTGTGGTCGCCGTAAGCGTGATCGTATTTGCAGCTGCAGGGCACGGCTCCCTAGCCTGGAGGGTCGTTTCCAGGCTGGTGCTCCTGCCCGTGGTCATAGGTATCTCGTACGAGATAATCCGGTGGTGCTCCAGGAACAGGTCTCTCGGAAGGGTGCTTATGGCCCCTGCCCTCTGGCTTCAGTACCTGACCACAAGGGAGCCCGACCTGGACCAGATCGAGGTGGCCATATCGGCCCTTGACCTTGCCCTGGAGGAAGAGGAGGCCACGAGTGCCTCATGCGGCGGTGAGAACTGACAATGGAGATATTGGGAAAACTGGAGGAGCTTGAAAGGTCTCTGGAAGACATCGAACGCATGATGTCCGAGCCATCGGTGGCTTCGAACCCGTCGGAGCTGCACCGCCTGGGCAAAAAACACTCGGAGATCGTAGGGGTGGTGGAGGTCTACAGGGACTACAGGAAGACCCTCTCCAGGCTCGAAGAGGCAAGGGGGCTCACCCACTCCGGTGATCCCGAGCTCTCGGAACTGGCCAGGGAAGAGATGCACGAACTGGAGCAGCAGCTGGAGGAGTTGGAGTCCAGGCTGCGGGTCCTCCTGCTGCCTAGGGATCCCAACGACGAAAAGAGCGTTATCGTCGAGATCAGGGCAGGGACCGGAGGGGACGAGGCGGCCCTCTTTGCGGGGGACCTCTTCCGCATGTACTCACTCTTTGCAGAGAACAACGGCTGGAGAGTGGAGGTCATGAACAGCAGCGAGACTGGTATAGGAGGGTACAAGGAGGTGGTATTCAAGGTCGACGGCCAGGGTGCATACAGCCAGCTCAAGTTCGAGAGCGGCGTCCACAGGGTCCAGAGGGTCCCCGTGACCGAATCGAGCGGAAGGATCCATACCTCCACCGCAACAGTTGCGGTGCTTCCCGAAGCCGAGGACGTGGATATCGACATCAGGCAGGAGGACCTCAAGATAGATACCTACCGGGCCAGCGGGGCCGGCGGCCAACATGTCAACATGACCGATTCCGCCGTCCGGATAACTCACCTCCCCACAGGCCTTGTCGTGACCTGCCAGGATGAGAGATCCCAGATCAAGAACCGCATCAAGGCCATGAACTTCCTGAAGGCCAAGCTGTATGACATGGAGCTAAGGGAGCAGCAGGCGAAGATGGCCGCGGAGCGAAAGGGACAGGTGGGGACAGGAGACCGGTCGGAGAGGGTACGCACCTACAACTACCCCCAGAACCGGGTGACCGACCACCGTATAGGGCTGACACTCTACAGGTTGGAAAGTATGCTCGAGGGGGATCTCCAGGAGATGATCTCAGCCCTGATCATGGCCGATCAGTCGGAGAAGATGAGATCCCTGGAAGGCTGAGCCTTGTACCTTCGGGAGGCCCGCAAACTCGCCTCGGACAGGCTTCGTGAGGCCGGGATCGACAGGCCCTGGTTCGAGGCAGACCTGCTGATCTGCTCCATTATCGGCATGGAACGCACCCTTCTCCTTGCCCACCCGGAAAGACCCTTCCCGGAACACCTCATCCCGGAACTGAAGGCGGCAATAGAGAGAAGGGCCGCCAGGGAACCGCTCCAGTACATAACCGGCGTATGTGAATTCATGGGCAGAGCCTTTCGCGTCGGACCGGGGTGCCTCGTCCCCCGCCCCGAGACCGAGCTTCTGGTGGCCGAGAGCCGGAAGTATTTCAAAGGGGGACTCTTCCTGGACTGGGGAACCGGATCCGGGTGCATTGCCACATCGATACTGCTGGACAACCCTGGAAGCAGATGCGTTGCCGTCGACAAAAATCCCGTCGCACTGACCTGGGCCTGGAGGAACCTCAGAGAGAAGGACCTTCTTGGAAGATGTCTTCTCTGCCACTGCTCCTCCCTTGAAAGGATCCCCGTGCCGTCCCCGGGGTTCGAGATGATCGTCAGCAACCCCCCGTACATCCCCTCTGCCCAGATTCCCGAACTGATGCCGGAAGTGGAACGTTATGAGCCCCGCTCCGCCCTCGATGGTGGAGAGGACGGCTTTGACCATTACAGGTCTATTGTCGGATGGGCCCCGTCGGCCCTTGTCCCGGGAGGTGTACTGATCCTCGAGGCGGGGAGTTGTTTTGAAGAGGTCTCCGTTCTGATACAATGATGTTTGCTTTCATGCGAAGAAAACATTAATCCCGGGAGGGATCCATCGATGGAAAAGAGGGAACTCGTAATTATCGGAGCAGGGCCGGCAGGGCTCACTGCGGCCATCTACGGGAAGAGATCGGGTCTTGACGTACTTGTTCTTGAAAAGGGGATCCCGGGTGGGCAGATAAATGTCACCGACGAGATAGAGAACTGGACCGGGGTGATCCATGCCAGCGGAGCAGAGCTGGCAGATTCCTTCCGCAAGCACGCTGAGCACTTCAAGGCTGAATTCCGTGAGACCGAAGTAAAGGGTATTACCGTCGACGGCGGAAGGAAGGTCATTCATACCGATGGAGATGATATTGAGGCCGAAGCCGTGATCATCGCCACCGGAGCAAGCTTCAAGAAGCTTGGGGCTCCGGGAGAGAAGGAGCTCACCGGCAGGGGAGTCAGCTACTGCGCTGTCTGCGACGGGGCCTTTTTCGAGGACCAGGAGATCGCTGTCATCGGCGGCGGCAATACGGCCGTCGAAGAGGCGGTCTACCTGACCCAGTTCGCCTCGAAGGTGACCATAATCCACAGAAGGGACAGCTTCCGTGCCGACAGGCTGGCCATCGAGAGGGCCATGTCAAACCCGAAGATAGAGGTCATATGGAACACCGTCGTCGAGGAGATCATCGGAGAGGACATGGTGGAGAAGCTGGTTCTGAAGAACGTCAGGACCGGGGAGACCTCCGATCTTGCAGTCTCGGGTGTTTTCGTCTTCGCCGGCATGGACCCCAACGTCTCCTTCATGCAGGGGCTCGTTGATTCTGTCGGAGGCGGATGGATCGTGACCAACGAGAGGATGGAGACCAGCATAGAGGGAATATTCGCAGCCGGTGACGTCAGGGACAAGTACCTGAGGCAGGTAATAACCGCTGCCGGTGACGGAGCGACCGCCGCAATGGCCGCATCTGCTTATATTTCGGAGCAGCTACATATCCAGGGTCTTCTCCTGGAGCCCGAACAGGTCACGGCCTTCATCTTTTCCAGCATCGACGAACCCCAGGCAAGGCTGGCGTCGGAGATCGAGAACAGTGCTGCCGGCAAGCGATCAAATGTGGTCCTTCTTGACGGCTACAAGAACCGGAGAATGGTCGAGAAGCTCGGGATAACAGAGCTTCCCTCCATGGTGGAGTTCAGGAAGGGGAGCATTGCAAGGAAGCAGCAGGTAGGATCCCTGGAAGAGGCTGTGAAATTCCTGTCGTGATCGGGGCCGCCCCGATGCGCGTCGTCCATTTTTGCCTGATCCTCAGGGGAGGTGCGGTCCATGATTGTTACGGTAACTCTTAATCCTGCCGTGGACGAGGAGTTCCTTGTCCCGGAGTTCCGGCCGGGGAAGTGGTTCCGGGCGAGCCATGTGGACAGGTCCCCGGGAGGGAAGGGCATCAACGTTTCATACATGCTCTCCCAGGTGGGGTATCCCTCTGTGGCTATGGGTTTCCTTGCGGGGTTCAACGGCGAGTACATCCGGGACGCCCTGAGGAGGCTACGCATAACCACCAACTTCATCCACGTTCGCGGCGAGACCCGTTCCAATGTGTACATCGTGGACGAGGTCGGCCGCCTCGAGACGGGCATAGCCGAAAGCGGACCCTACATACCCGAGGATGCCCTGGGGAGGTTCCTATCCAATTATGAAAGGATGCTAGGCAGGGCAAGGTTCGTCATGATCGGGGGCTCTCTGCCGCCGGGGGTCCCCCAGGATATCTACCGCGACCTGGTCGACAGGGCGAAGACCAAGGGGGTCCCGACCCTGCTGGACGCGGCGGGGCCGCCACTGATGTCAGCCATTGAGGGAGGCCCCACCTTTGCCAGGATAGACCACCGTTTCATGGCCAGGGTCGCAGGTGTGTCCCTTACGTCCCTGGACAACCTCATCGAGGTGGTATCCAGGGTGCATGATTACGGGGTAGAGTGGGCAGTTGTCTCCTACAGGACCTACGGGGCGGTTTTCTTCTCCCCAAAGGGTATCTATCTGGCGGAGTACGAGCGTAAGGGACTGGTCTCACTCTTCGCCGCCGACGACGCCCTGGTTGCCGGTTTCATGATCGCCAGGGAGGAGAAGATGGACACCGAGGAGACCATACGATTCTCCACGGCCTGCGCCTGGGAGGACTCGCTCCATGTGGAGAAGGGTTTTCGGGACAGGTCTGAGATAGACAGACTTGTTCCCCAGGTGAACATCGAAAAACTTGACTGATCAATGGTTAACAAGGACCGCCTCAAGGTGATGATGTTCGTCTGCTCGGGCAATACCTGCAGGAGCCCAATGGCGGAGGGGTTCATGAACCATTTCCTCCAGATCCATGGCCTGGACGGTATGTGGATTACCTCATCGTCGGGGACCATGGCGACAGATGGTCTCCCTGCCAATGAACTTGCCATAAGGGTAATGTCCGAACATGGTATTGACATCTCCCGGCATCGCTCGAAGCCTGCGGGTTCATGGGAGCCCCCGGAAGGCTCCCTGTTCCTGGGAATGACGAGAGAGCATGTGAACTGTCTGAAGAACCTGTTCCCCCGTCGACGGGGGGCGGTCCGTCTGCTTGGCGAGGCCTCCCGTCCGTTCTATGAGGGAGACATTCTCGAAGTTCCCGATCCCTTCGGATGCAGCCTGGCCAGTTACCGGGAGGTCGCCGGGGTCATCCGTGAGATGACCATGGGGCTGCTGGACTCCCTCAAAAATCACTGACATCCCCAAACCCCGGCGGGCGACCGGCCATTCACCCCGACTTCTACGGAGCCATTCCCGTGAACGGATCTTTGCCATAGAATATCAGATACAGGATCCCATCATCGATCCCGGAAGGAAGGCTTATGCGAAGAAGGATCGCTGCCATTTCCCACGTTCTCGTCCTCTCCCTTTTCATCATGGCTTTCCCTTTCCATTGCGAAGCGGATACGGATGAGCTGGAGAGGGAGATAAAACTGGGGGAGAAGGTCTCCGAACAGGTTGAGAGGCACTGGGACCTTGTGACCGATCCGGTCAGGGTGGCAAGAGTCTCCATGGTCCTTTCAAGGCTCACCCCATTCACGGAGAGGGACCTCCCCTTCGAGGTCAGGATAGTGGAGGAAGAGATGACCAATGCCTTTGCGCTCCCCGGCGGGAGGATCTACCTCACTACGGGGATGCTCGATTTCTGCCGAAGCGACGATGAACTCGCTTCGATCCTGGCCCATGAGCTGGTCCATACCGACAGGAAACACGGGCTTATCCAGTCGTCAAGGAACCAGCGCCTTAGCCTTGGTGCCCTGGCAGTGACAATAGCCACTGGAGGGGCCGGCGCCGCACCGATCCTTGCAAACCTTGCGCAGGTAGCCATTATGAACTCCTACAGCAAGGACCTAGAAAGGGAGGCTGATACCCGGGGCCTGGATATGCTCTTCCAGTCGGGGTATGAACCGTCTGGGGCCGTAACCGTCATGGAGAGGCTCCAGGAGGAGGAGTTGAAGAGGCCTTACGTCGACCCCGGGATATACGCCGGTCATCCCAAGACCCGTGAGAGGGTCCAAAGCCTTGTGGGCATTATCAGGGAGAAGGGCTGGCCCCTGGAGAGAAAGAGGGCCCTTCGGCTGCTCAGGACCGGGACGGACGAAAGGAACGGGACCATCGTCCTGAACATCGACGGGAAGACAGTCTGGCAGGCACCGGCCGTAGAAGGTGCGGCCGAACTGCTTGAGAAAGCCTCCCTGTCGCTGGACAGGCACCTCCAGATGGAGACTTCGCCCTACGATGTTGCCGTCCATAAGGTACAGGGAGCTAAGGTGTTAAGGGTTGGCCTCGGTGTGATAGTTTCAGGAAAGGACCTTATTCCCGGCATGCCTTCACTGGAAGAGTTCAGGGAGAATATTCTTGCCGCACTCAACCGGGCGAGGTCGATCCACCCTGTAGCCGATTACCACCGGTAGGGACCCGGATAGAGAGTGTTGTCCCACAGGAGGCGATGATATGCACCTTTCTCTTTACCGCCGGCACAGGCCGGGGGTTTTCTCTGAGGTAGTAGCCCAGGATGCGGCCGTAAGCCTGCTGCGAAGGGAGATAGCCGGCGGGAAGAACAGCCACGCCTATCTCTTTTCCGGGCCAAGAGGGTGCGGGAAGACCACCCTTGCCAGGATCGTCGCCAAAGCCCTGAATTGTCCCAACCGGAGCGAGGAAGGGGAACCATGCGCAAAATGCTCCCAATGTATCTCCATTGCATCGGGGGACAACCTGGACGTTATCGAAATAGACGGAGCATCCAACAGGGGCATTGACGAGATAAGGGAGCTTAAGGAACATATCTCTCTCTCGCCTTTTTCGGGGATGTACAAGGTCTATATTATCGACGAGGTGCACATGCTAACCGACCCTGCCTTCAACGCACTTCTGAAGACCCTTGAAGAGCCTCCCCGGACGGTGGTTTTCATCCTTGCGACGACAGAGCCGCACAAGGTTCCTGCGACGATCCGCTCCAGGTGCCAGCACATCCCTTTCCATCGCATTCCGGTGCCTGCCATAGTAGAGTGCATGGGGAAGGTCTCAGCCCTAGAAGGAGCTGTGATCGAACAGGAAGCCCTCTGGGAGATGGCCCGGGAGTCGGACGGATCACTCAGAGATGCACTCTCCCTGCTGGAACAGGCAGTAACGTCAGGTCTTCCGACGGTCTCCCTGAAGGATATCCGGGGCATTCTCGGCGGAGGAGGAAGGAGCGACCTGGAGAGACTGGTTCCTGCCATGAGGAATGGAAGCGCCGAGGTGTTCAGTGGGTTTTCTGAGCTTCTTCAAAGGGGTCTTACGGCTGAACGGTTCCTTGAAGGGCTGTTCCTTCTTTTCAGGGACATCCTCGTGGCAGTTCTCTGGGGCGAGGAGGGGATCAGATCTCTCCCACTGAGCGAAGAAGAGAGAGCATTTATCCGGGAAGAATCCAGGCACTGGAGAGAGCCCGAACTTTGGAAGGTCCTCAACTTCTGTTCGGCCACACTTCCAAGGGCTCGTTACGGGAAACCTGAACGGAAACCTGAACGGAAACCTGAACAAGAAGAGTATGAGGTCCCTTCTCCCGGCAATAAAGAGGTCTCGCAAGAATCTGCCCCGGCAGCTGCCGTGTCGTCCGGTGGTAATTGGGAGGAGTGTGTCGATGCCATGGCATCTGACAACCTGCCTCTATACTGTGCCTGTGTCACCACCAGGGCAGAAAGGGACGGGGACTCGCTGGTCGTCCTGTTCCCCGAGGACCGGCAGTTCTCCTTCGAGATAGCGGCCTCCCCGAGAAGCCTTGCCTACCTTGACTCCATCAGGTTCGACTGTTTCCACGGTGTGCAGATGAAACTGGTCTGCGGGGATAGGTCGGTCCAGGTGGCAGGTAACTTTTCCGCCGGGAAGGATCCCCAGTCTGAAGAGCAGGATGGGAGCCCGACCTCCCTTCATTCCTCCGGAGATGTCCCTTCCGGAGAGTCAGCCCCCCCGGAGAGGGTGCGGGGGGAGCATATCGAGGCTGAGGATGGAGAAAAACCCCAGGAGTGTTTCCTGGAGATCCAGAAGTTCTTCAACGCCGATCTACTCGTGCTGAAGGAAGAGAACTCCGATGAACCCGATACCTTGGAAGGAGCAGTAGCAGAATAGTGAACAGACCCTTTGTCCATCTCCACGTTCATAGCGAATACAGTCTTCTGGACGGAGCGATCCGGTGCGGCGACCTGGCAAGGCGCTCCGCACAGTGGGGCTGTCCAGCTGTTTCAATAACCGACCACGGAGCTCTTTATGGTGCCATTGAGTTCTATGCCGCCTGTCTGGAGGAGGGGGTCAAACCCGTCATTGGGTGCGAACTCTACGTGGACCCCAGGGGTCACACTCTCAAGGACCGCATGGGAAGGAATTACCATCTCCTGGTCCTGGCAGAGAACCAGGAAGGATACCAGAACCTGGTCAAGCTCGTCTCCCTGGCGAACACCGACGGATTCTACTACCGCCCTCGGGTCGATCACGATCTTCTCTCCCGTTATTCCCGCGGCCTCATAGCGAGTTCGGCCTGTCTTGCCGGCGAGATACCCAGCCTAATCCTTGAGGGGTCGGAAGAGGAAGCTATTCAGAGGGCTATGCTGTACCGCGACATCTTCGGTGAGGGAAACTTCTTCTTCGAGATAATGCACAACGGTATTCCCGAACAGGCGGCAGCTAACAGGGCCCTGATAAAGATGTCATCCCGGACGGGCATCCCCCTTATAGCGACCAACGACGCCCACTATCTGGAGGCCGGGGATGCCTCCTGGCACGACGTCCTGCTCTGTGTCCAGACGAACGCCACCGTGAACACCCCGAACAGGTACCGTTTCGGGGCCGACGATTTCTACCTGCGCTCTCCGGAGGAGATGTGGTCCCTCTTCGGCAACGATGTCCCACAGGCACTGGAGAATACCGTGGCAATAGCTGAACGGTGCAACGTGGAGTTCACCTTCGGGTCCTACAGACTGCCCCGGGTAGAGGTCCACAAGGGGACCACCCTTGAGGAGGAGCTCCGAATAAGGTCTCACGAGGGGCTCCAGGCCCGGTTCAGCGGAGTGCCCGTCCCCCGGGAGTATATCGAGAGGCTCGACTATGAACTGAACGTGATCAACCAGATGGGGTTTGCCGGCTACTTCCTGATTGTCTCTGACATAATTCACACAACAAAAGAGGAGTCGATCCCCGTCGGCCCAGGAAGGGGTTCTGCCGCGGGATCCCTGGTGGCGTTCTCTCTAAGGATCACCGAGATCGACCCCTTAAGGTACGGCCTGCTCTTTGAAAGGTTCCTCAATCCGGAGAGGATAAGCATGCCAGATATTGACACGGACATTTCGGACAGGGGGCGGGACCGCGTCCTTGAGATCATCGTCGAGAAGTACGGCCGATCTCACGTGGCGCAGATCATAACCTTTGACCGGATGAAGAGCCGGGCTGCCATCCGGGATGTGGGAAGAGCCCTGGACATGAAGTACCCCGATGTGGACAGGATCGCAAAGCTCGTACCCTCGGGAGCGACCTCCATTGAGGAGGCCCTGGAGCAGTCACCCGACCTTAAGCAGGCAAAAAAGGAAGATCCTTCCGTGGGCAAACTGCTCGATTACGCATCAAGGATAGAGGGTCTGGCGAGACACTGCTCACAGCATGCAGCAGGAATAGTTATCACCCCGGAGCCCCTTACTGAAGTTGTCCCTATCCGGAGGATAGGCGAGGCCCAGATAGTGACCCAGTACTCCATGGAGCCCCTGGAGAAGCTCGGTCTTGTGAAGATGGACTTTCTGGGTCTCAGGACCCTTTCCATGATCGAGGAGACCCTGTCGAACATAACCCGCAACGACAAGAAGGCCCCGGATGTTTACTCTATCCCCCTTGATGACCAGCCCACATTCGACATGCTCTGCCGGGCAGATACATTAGGGGTCTTCCAGCTGGAATCCTCAGGCATGAGGCAGCTCCTGAGACAGCTGCGCCCAGACTGCTTCGAGGATCTTATAGCTGTACTTGCCCTCTATCGGCCCGGTCCCCTGGGCAGCGGAATGGTGGAGCAGTACATAGACTGCAAGCATGGGAGAAGGGATATATCCTGGCTCCACGAAAAGCTGAAGGATGTCCTCAAGGAGACCTACGGCATGATCCTCTACCAGGAGCAGGTCATGGAGTGCGCGGCGAGGCTTGCCGGATACACCCTTGGTCAGGCCGACCTCCTCCGCAGGGCCATGGGCAAGAAGAAGGCCGATGTCATGGAGACCCAGAGGAAGCAGTTCGTGGAGGGGTGTGTCGTTAGCGGTGTCAGTCATAGCGACGCGGAGCATATCTTCGACCTGGTCCAGGAGTTCGCCGGCTACGGTTTCAATAAATCACACAGCGCTGCCTATGCGATGATCACCTACCAGACAGCCTACCTGAAGGCCCATTACCCCAGTGAATTCTACGCGGCCTTCCTCTCCAGCCACATTCACTCCAAACTGGATACCCTGGCAGGACATATAAGGACCGTAAGGAACTCCGGGATAAAGGTCCTGCCTCCCGACGTCAACAGGTCCGAGGCCAACTTCAGCGTCGACGGCGACGTGATCCTATTCGGTCTGAGCGCTGTCTCGAAGCTGGGGGATCCGACGGTGGTCCATATTATCGGGGTAAGGGAGAAGGGGCCCTTCCTGTCTCTCTGGGATTTCATAAACCGTGTCGACACCAGGATCGTAGGAAGAGCAGTCATGGAGAACCTTGTAAGGGCAGGTGCCTTCGATTCCATAACCTCCAACAGGCGTCAGCTCATAGAGTCCCTCCCGGGGATGTTCGAACTTGCCCAGAGAAGGGCATCGGACTGCCGCAGCCAGCAGTTGTTGGGCCTGGAAGACCTTGCCGAGGAGGAGGGCCCGGTCCTGCTGGAGGTGAAGGACTTCGATCTCCATACCAGGATGGAGATGGAGAAGGAGGCCACCGGTCTCTATATTTCTGGACACCCCTTCGATCAGTACGAGAAGGAAGTTCAGCCATACACCACCTGTTCCATTCCGGACCTGGCATGCTGGAAGGCTGAGAACTGTCCTGCCGTTGTGGCCGGGATACTGGTGGGGATCCAGGAGAAGTTCACCAGGAAGGGTGACCGCATGGGCATACTGGAGATCGAGGACTCCTCAGGGAAGATAGAGGTGGTCTGCTTCCCGAGGACCTGGTCGGGCATAACACTCCCGGAGAAGGGAAAGCTTGTCATTGTCAAAGGGGCGCCCAGGACAAGGGAAGGACTGTCGCTGATCGCAGAAAAGATAATGACCGTCGAGGAGCTGAAGGGCGGCGCCAGAAGGTGGCTCCGGCTAAGGATCCTTCCCGACGGTCCGACCCTTAACGGGAGGCTTAGAGAAGTGTATAGAGAGCTCAAGGGGCACCCAGGGAATGCCAGCGTGCTCCTGGAGGTGGCTGTTGGAGGGAAAACGGCGATACTGAGGGCAAGGGATCTTAATGTTGAACCCTCCGAAGATCTTTCTGCAAAGATAATGGAGATTTCCGGAGGAGGTATCGAGGTGGTATAAAATAGGGTAGGTAGCCCCTTTGTCAAGGGCACTGAGGAGGAGAGGAAATGCGCGCGGAGAATAATGGTAAGCCTTCGATCCTTTCTGATTTCATTGTCGTTAAGGCTCTGGAGAACGGGGTCTCGGTGATAGGTATGACGAGAGGTCAGGAGACGAAGTTCGCCCACTCGGAGAAGCTCGATGCCGGTGAGGTCTGGATAGCCCAGTTCACTGAGTTCACCTCAGCCATGAAGATCAGGGGGAAGGCCCTAATTCTTACAGCCCACGGGGCTGTCGAAAGTGGGAAAAGGAATGAAGAAACGAGCTAAGATCGTCTGTACCCTTGGGCCAGCCTGCGAAGAATACGAGGTTCTGAAAAGGATGGTTCAGGCGGGCATGGATGTGGCCCGCCTGAACTTTAGCCACGGGGAACCTGTCGAGGAGGGGGACGCATCCAGGGTCTGGATAAGCCACCCGGGTCTGTCCTGTGAGGTCGCCCCGGGGCAGGCGCTCTTCATAGACGACGGTACCCTTCACCTCACTGTCGAAAAGGTCGCAGGGAAGGATATCATCTGTCGGGTCAACGTCGGCGGTGAGCTGGGCGAAAGGAAGGGTGTCTCCGTACCTGGAGCGAAGACTTCGCTCCCCATCCTTACTCCCCGCGATGTCGATGACGTCCGTTGGGCCCTGGAGAGGAAGATGGACCTGATAGCCCTCTCTTTTGTCCGCAACAGGTCCGACATCATGGAGGTCCGCCGGGTGCTGGAGGAGATAGGGGGCACCCTGAGGATAATCGCAAAGATCGAGACCCGCGAGGCAGTGGATAACATAGAGGAGATAATCGAGGTAGTGGACGGCATGATGGTGGCCAGAGGCGACCTGGGGGTGGAGATACCCCTGGAGGAAGTCCCTCTGGTGCAGAAGATGATCATCGACAGGTGCCGCCTCCACGGGAAACCCGTCATTGTCGCCACCCAGATGCTGGATTCAATGATAAGGAACGTGAGGGCCACCAGGGCCGAAGCAAGTGATGTTGCCAATGCCGTTCTTGACGGGGCCGACGCCCTTATGCTCTCCGGAGAGACAGCCAACGGCGCTCACCCTGTGCTGTCGGTGGAGACCATGTCAAGGATCATCAGGAAAACCGAGGAGGGGGAGTCTCCCTGGAGAAGGGCTGTCCCGCTCCAGACCGGCGCTCCGGGGATACCCGACGCGGTCAGCAAGGCCGCGGGAATGATCTCGGACCAGATGAAGGCCCAGGCGGTCCTCTCTCTGACCCAGAGCGGTGTTACGGCCCAGATGGTCAGCAAATACAGGCCAGGAGCCCCCATAATAGGGGCAACACCCCACCAAGAGACATTGAGGTACCTGACCCTGGTCTGGGGTGTGGAACCCCTCCTCGTCCCAAGGGAGAAGGACCTGGAGACAGCCCTTACGTCGGCCATCGAGATAGCCCGGAAGGGGACCTTTCTCAGGGAGGGGGACATGGTGGTTGCCACGGCTGGGTATCCCATCGGCAGCCCCGGGACCACGAACTCGATACAGGTCCTTACAGTGGCGAAGATACTCCTGAAGGGGCTCTCCCTTCTCAAGAGAGATGCCTCGGGCGAAGTCGTGAAGGCCCTCTCGGCCCTTGAGGCCGATGGCAAGATGAAGGACGGAGCCATCCTGGTGACGAGGCAGACCGACAAGGATTACGTACCGGCCATGAGGAAGGCCTCCGCCGTCATATGCGAGGAGGGCGGCCTGACGAGTCATGCCGCGATTGTATGCCTTGAACTCCGGATCCCCTGCATTGTTTCCGCCGCCGATGCGATCTCCGTACTGGAAGATGGCATGATCGTGACCGTTGACGGAAGGCGCGGGGTCGTGCTACGGGGGATGGTCAGGCTCCATTCCGATGGCAAATGATCGGGAAGGGGCCGCAGGGCTCCGGTACGTTCTTTCAAAAATACCCTCCTCGGATATCGACAGGGATTGGAAGGACCTTTCAGGTACTCCTGGAAGAAAGAGCGCCGTGCTTGTTCCAGTCTTCCCGAGGAATGGTGAACTATTCCTTCTTCTGCTGGAGCGGTCAGCTTCTCTGAGAAGACATCCGGGACAGATAGCCTTTCCCGGGGGTGCCATGGAGAAGGGGGACAGGGGGCCAGTGGACACCGCGCTCAGGGAATTCACCGAGGAGACGGGGATCCCCGGGGAGAGAGTGGAGATAGTCGGCACACTGCCAGAGGTCAGGGCCTATTCGAGCGATTTTTCTCTATTCCCTGTGGTAGGACTGATACCCTCCGGCGTGGTTCCTGGTGACCTGTCGCCGGACAGTCACGAAGTGAAGAGCGTTCTGGAAGTTCCCCTGAAGGAATTGGAACGGACTCCCGTCATGGAGAACTTTATCAGGAGGGGGAAGGTCCTGAGCTACCCTGTTTTCCGGATCGGCGACGGAGTGAACATATGGGGGGCGACGGCCTGGATAATCCTCAACCTTATCCGGACCCTGGAGGACGGGGAGATGAAGGGATCCCGATGTCCCTGATCGGTACCCACGTCTCTGTTGCCGGCGGGCTGTGGAAAGCCGTCGAAAGAGGAGAAGCCCTGGGCTGCGAGGCCATTCAGATCTTCACCAAGAACCAGCTCCAGTGGCGGGCCTCCCCCATACCGGAGCCGGCGGCGACGAGGTTCATGGCTGCATGGGCGAAGAGCAGCATCAGGAAGGTGGTCGCCCATGGGTCCTATCTTCTTAACCTGGCGTCGGTTAGGGAAACCAGGGAAAAAAGCATCGTTGCCCTGGTGGAAGAGATCGCCCGATGTGAAACTTTGGGTATCGATGACCTGGTACTGCACCCGGGATCTCACCTGGGGGATGGACTGGACAACGGAAGAGAAATGGTGGCCAAAGGGTTGATGCGGGCCATCGAGCGGACACCGGGAACGAGAGCCAGGGTTCTTCTGGAGACCATGTCGGGCCAGGGCCACTCCATCGGCTCGACAATAGAGGACCTGGCATGGATACTTGACAGGGTAGGCGATATCTCTCGTATCGGGGTGTGCCTCGATACGTGCCACCTCTTCGCCGGGGGTCACGAGCTGCGGGGCCGCTCGTCCTACGATCGGCTCGTCAGGTCCGTGGAGAGGCATATTGGACTGGAAAGGATCGGATGCTGGCACCTCAACGACTCCCGTACGGAGATGGGAAGCCGGCGGGACAGGCACCAACATATCGGGGAAGGATTCATCGGCGCAGAGCTCTTCTCCTGCATTGTCTCCGATCCAAGGTGGGAGGACACCCCGTGCCTGCTCGAGACCCCGAAGGGCGGGCCCGGTGACGAGGGGAATATCGCCCTTCTCAGAAAAATGAGGGGCCATTGAGTGAGAATGTTAGTGAAATGAAAGTCAGGAAAGCGGGGCGGTACAGTTGGCCATGAGGTATCCGGAGATCTGCATCAATACGGCAGTTATATCTAAAAACACCGAAACAGTGGTCAAACTCTGTGCAGACAAGGGCATACACGTCTGGGGTGTCACCAAGGGCGTCAGCGCCCATCCGGCAGTGGCGTCGGCGATGCTTGAAGGGGGTTGTCAAGGGCTGGCCGACAGCCGTGTAGACAATATCCGGAAACTCCGTCTTTTCGGGTTCAGGAACCCCATGATGCTTCTTCGGATCCCCATGCCTGGAGAGATGGACGAAGTGGCGGAGACAGCCGATTGTTGCCTGGTCTCCATGCCGGGCTCGGTTCTGATGCTTGACAGGGCTTGCAGGGAAGCCGGGACAGAGGTAGGCATCATAGTTATGGTGGACCTTGGCGATCTACGCGAGGGTGTTTGGCCCGACGGCGTTGAAGAGATGGCAGAGGCGATAAGACATTGCCACAGGGTACGGTGCCTGGGGGTGGGGGGCAACTTTGGATGTCTTTCGGGGGTACTCCCTACTGAGACGAACCTGTCTCTCCTTGTCAAGACCGGGGAGGAGCTCTCCTCGTTCCTGGAATGCCCGCTGGAAGTTGTATCAGGAGGCGCGACGTCCTCGCTGATGCTGGTGGAGAAGGGTATTGTCCCCGAGGGGGTCAACCAGCTGAGAGTGGGTGAAGGTATACTTCTGGGGACAGATATTACCAGGAGCAGGGTTATCCCATACCTGCGAAATGACGCCATAAGGATAACGGCCGAGGTGGTAGAGGTCAGGAGAAAACCAACCATGCCCATCGGAGAGACCGGGACCGATGCCTTCGGGAACGTCCAGATCTTCAAGGACAGGGGAGTGAGAAGACGGGCCATTGTCGCAATGGGACGTCAGGATGTGAGACCTGAGGGGCTTACCCCTATCGATGAGGGGCTGTCCGTGATCGGGGCCTCCAGCGATCATCTGACCCTCGACGCAGAAGATCTCAGGGGTTCCCTTGAACCGGGTGATACTATATCCTTCGTTCCGGATTACGGTGCCGTTCTGGCTGCCACAACTTCGCCCTATGTCAGAACAAGGATCATAAACAGCTGAACTGTCAGGAGTGATAGCTTGTCCGGGATCCTTGAGTCCATACGCTGGCTGGATTTCATTGATATAGCGATAATCGCATTTATTGTCTACAGGCTGCTCCTCCTGCTTGTGGACACCCGTGCCATGCAGCTTGTTAAGGGGCTTTTCGTCATCGGCCTCCTCTTCGCAACTGCAAGGCTGATGAAGCTCACCGCGCTCTCATGGATACTGGGAAGGATGCTGGGGGTCTTCATCATAGCCATCCCCATAGTCTTCCAGCCCGAGATAAGGAGGATGCTCGAGGAGCTCGGACGGGGCAACATCTGGAGGCGCCGTCAGGCAGAGGAGAGGGCGGCCCAGCTGACCGACGAGATAACCAGGGCCCTCCTCTTCCTTCAGAGCAGGAAGATAGGGGCCATCTTGGTCTTCCAGAAGGACACCGGCCTGAAGGATATATGGAGGTCCGCCGTCCAGATAGGGGGGGAGATATCCCAGGACCTTCTGGTCTCCATCTTCTGGCCGGGGAACCCCCTCCACGACGGTGCGACCATTCTTGACAGGCAGAGAGTTATCGCCGCCGCGTGTTACCTGCCCCTGACGGAGAACAGCAACCTTTCAAGGTGGATAGGGACCCGGCACCGTGCCGCCCTTGGCGTAACGGAGGTCTCCGATGCCATGGCGCTCGTAGTCTCCGAGGAGCGGGGAGAGATCGCCCTTGCGATCAACGGCCATCTTTCAAGGGAGCTGAAGGAGGGGCAGATAAGAAGGCTCCTCATGCACTACTTCACCCAGGCGACAGGTACGGGATCGGCCATGGAGGTCGTCAGGGAGAGGCTGGGGTCAGTCTTTTCAGGGAGGGGCACCGAGAATGATGAGATCGATTGACCGTCTCCTGTCATCCAAGCTCTTCCTCAAGGTGGTTTCAGTTCTGGTGGCTGTCCTGGTCTGGTTCTACCTGGCCTCTGACCGGGGCACCGAGGTCGTTAGGACCGTTACGGTACCTCTCGAGTTCCTCAACGTTCCTGTCGACATGTCCGTATCCAGCGGGGTCCGTGAAGTGGACATCCAGGTATCGGGAACCAGAGAGACGGCCTTCTCTCTGACGGGAACCATCGCGTCCCAGATAGACCTCAAGGGACTGGGGCCTGGATCCCATCGCAGGCCTGTTCAGGTGATACTTCCCTCCGGACTGAGGCTGGTCGAGGTATCTCCGCCCTTCGTCGATCTTAACCTCATCCGACTGGCTTCCAGGGTGCTGCCTGTCAGGATGCTTGTGCCCGATGGCCTCCCCCCCGGATACCGGCTTGAAGAGCATAGGATCGATCCCGTGGAGGTCACCGTCAAGGGGCCTGAACATTTGCTCTCCTCCCTAGAGAATGTATGGGTGGCCCCAACCCTGGAACAGCTGCTCCAGGAGAAGGATCTAACCCTGCCGGTTGTGTCGTCCGCCGACAGAGACCAGAGAACTCCCTTTATGATAGAACCTTCCGAGGCGGATCTCTCTTTCAGGCTGGTAAGGGGTTTCCCCAGGAGGGCTGTTCCGGTCAGGGTAGAGCTGAAGGGCGATCCGGGGAAGGATTTCCAGGTGGAAGCCGTGGTCGTGGACCCCCCGGAGCTGACGATCCAGGGGCCTCTTGAGTCTATCGAAAGGATTGACCAGATCTTTCTCGGTCCCATTGACATCACGGGACTTTCGGCGGACGTTACCAGGGTCGTTATGGTTGAAGATCTCGCCGAGGATGTTCAGGTTGTAGAAGACCCATCGGTACGAGTGAGGATCCTGCTTGCAGAAAGGACCGAAAGGAGACTTTTCACGAAGGTGCCCGTCAGGCTTTCCGGAAGAAGCGTATACCCCGGCTGGAGGGTCGAACCTTCCGAGGTCAGCGTGATCCTTGAAGGATCACCGTCAGACCTTGATGCAGCCGAGGCCAAGGGGAGTCCGATCGATGTCTACGTGGATGTAACGAACCTGGTCTCCCAGAAGATCACCGTACCCGTCAAGACCACCCTACGTGCCAAGGGGGTCTCGCTGGCCGATATAGATCCACCCAATGTAACTGTCTATGCGCTGACGGAGTAAGTCCGGGCGCTGGGAAAGAGGTGTTCCGATGCAGGAAACTTCCAGGAAATGCAGGTGTCTCTTCGGGACCGACGGCGTCAGGGATGTGGCCAACCGGGGGCTCATGACCCCCGAAATGGCGCTTCGCCTGGGCAGGTCCTATGCACTCTTCCTTATCGAAAGAGGAGTGTCCCGTCCGGTCATAGCAGTCGGGAGGGACACAAGGCGTTCAGGTCCCATGATCGAAATGGCCCTTGTCTCGGGATTTCTCTCCGCCGGAGCGGAAGTGGTCTCCCTGGGTGTGATCCCCACTCCAGGTGTAAGCTTTGTCGTCAGAAGGCTATCCTGCGACGGCGGTGCAGTTGTAAGTGCCTCCCATAACCCCTTCGAATACAACGGTATCAAGTTCCTCGGAATGGACGGCTGCAAACTGAGCGATGACGACGAGGCTGAGATCGAGGAGTATCTGGCTGACGTGGTCTTCGACGATTGGAGACCCACAGGTTCGTCAGTGGGATCGGTCGCTTCCAGGCCCGAGATCCTTTCGGAGTATACGGAACACGTGGTCAGGACCTGCTGCTTCGGGGTGGACCCGGAGCTCTCCATCGTGGTCGACTGTTCCCACGGGGCGGCTTCGGAGGCCGCAGCCATGGTCTTCCGGCGCTGCTTCCACAGGGCTGTCATCATATCCGACAGACCCGAAAGGAATAACATCAACGACGGCTGCGGGGTCATCCACATGGAGAACGTGGCGTCTGCGGTCCTTTCGGGGGGACATTCCCTGGGGATGGCCCTTGACGGAGATGCTGACAGGGTTCTCTTCGTCGATCCCAAAGGCAGGATCATCGACGGAGATATCATCCTCTGGGTCCTTGGAAGGTGGCTTCACGGCGAGGGCAGGCTGGGGAACGGCGTGGTGGCGACGGTGATGAGCAACAAGGCCCTGGAGGAGAAGCTCGCCCAGGACGGGATACCCCTGACACGCTGCCCCGTGGGCGACAGGTATGTTCTCGATGCCATGAGATCCTCGGGATCTTCTCTCGGGGGGGAGCAGTCGGGGCATGTTATCGCCAGCGATTTCTTCCCCACCGGCGACGGGCTCAGCTCCGGTCTTCTGTTCCTTTCAGCATGTTCAATGCTGGGGGAGGATATCAACACCCTGGTGGACAGGTTCGGGAGGTACCCACAGGTTTTGAAGAATTTCCATGCCACTGACAAGGAATCCTTTCTCGGTCTCCCGGGGGTGCAGGGGGCGATAGAAAGAGCCTGCCAGGAGCTGGGTGAACTGGGCAGGGTCCTTGTCAGACCCTCTGGCACGGAACCTCTCGTGCGTGTCCTCGTTGAAGCCCGGGAAGATCAATTATTGAGGGCCGTATCAGAGGCGCTCTTCGAAGAGATAAGGAGAAGCGGCGAAGAAGCCCTTGTCCGTGATATCAGGGGAGGCGAGGGGCGTTGACGGTGAGTGATGTCAGGAAATGCCTCTTCCCCGTCGCAGGAATGGGCACCAGGTTCCTGCCTGCCACAAAGGAGATCCCCAAGGAGATGCTGCCCCTTATCGACAGGCCCCTTATCCAGTACGGGGTCGAGGAGGCCGTCCGATCAGGGTGCGGTGAGATCGTCTTCGTCACAGGCAGGGGCAAGAGGGCTATCGAGGACTACTTTGACAGGTCCATAGAGCTCGAGCAGATACTCATCGAAAAGGGCAAGGCAGATTCTGCACGGCTTGTAAGAGAGATAAGCCAGATGGCAGATTTCGCCTACGTCAGACAGCCGGAACCACTAGGGCTGGGTCACGCGGTCCTGTGCGGGGAGCCTTTCTGCAGGGGCTGCTATTTTGGTGTGATCCTCCCTGACGACGTAATGGTAACTCCTCCCGGGACGCCCCCGGTGCTCGGGCAGCTTGTCCAGGTCCACCAGAGGCTTGGTGGATCGGTTGTGGCCCTGGAAGAGGTCCCTCCGGAGGAAACCTTCAGATATGGGATAATTAGGGGTAAACAGGTCGAGGACGGCGTTTTCAGGATAGAGGACCTAGTAGAGAAGCCCGAACCAGGCAGTGAGCCGAGCCGGCACGCCGTGATGGGCCGGTACGTGCTCTCACCGGGTATATTCCGTCACCTCAGGAATTCAGGCTTTGGTGCCGGAGGGGAGATCCAGCTCACCGACGCGATCAGGTCCCTGGCGGAGGATGAACCCGTCTGGGGGGTCATGTACAAAGGTGAGAGGTTTGATTGCGGAACCATGGAGAGCTGGCTGAGGGCCACTCTGGGCATGGCCCTGAAGCGAGAGGACCTGCGGGGCATAGTCCTCTCTGAGCTCGAAAGGCTCGGGGTCACGGGGAGGTGACAGCGTCGGGGGAGTAAGAAAGAGGTTAGCGGCTGCCCAAGCGCCAGAACTGGCCAGGGCCAGTTGACGAGGGCCGGGGAGTATCGAAAATTCGGCGGATGCCCCGGTGGCCTGAACGGTCAGGCCATGAAGCCGTTCCCACAAAACCAGGGAGCGATCTCCGGGACAAAAGGGACGGCATCCGTTCTCTCCCAGAACAGAAAGGCGGTGCCCATACAAAAATGTGTGGGATAGTAGGTTATGTCGGCAGACGGAACGCCTCCGATGTCCTGATCGATGGACTCAAGAGGCTTGAATATCGCGGTTACGACTCGGCCGGCCTCGCACTGAGGACCGGCGATGGCCTGATCATCCTCAAGGAGGTCGGAAAGGTTGCAGACCTGGAGAGGATGCTCGAGGAGATATCCCCTTGCTCTACCCAGGGGATTGGACACACCCGATGGGCCACCCATGGCGGCGTGACCCAGGTGAACGCCCATCCCCACAGGGACGGAAGCGGCAAGTTCGCCATTGTCCATAACGGGATCGTAGAGAACTACATGGAGCTTAAGGAGGAACTCGAACGGGAAGGGGTGGAGTTCCTCTCCGAGACGGACACAGAAGTGGTCGTCCACCTTATCGCCACATCATTCTCCCAGACGGGGGACATCCTGGAGACGCTCGTCCACCTGCAGAGAAGGTTGAGAGGGTCCTTTGCCCTTGTGGTGATCCAGCAGGACCTTCCTGACAGGATCTACTGTGTAAGGAAAGGTTCTCCCCTTGTTTTGGGGTCCGGCGACGGAGAGTCGTTCTGCGCTTCGGACGTCCCGGCCTTTCTCCCCTACACGAGGAATATCCAGTACCTTGAGGAGGGTGATATAGCCGAGATATCCCTTGACGGCATTAGGGTATGGGACGAGAACGGCTGCCCTGTCGAAAAGGCTGTCTTCACCGTGGATTGGGACGTTTCCATGACGGAGAAGTCGGGGTTCTCACACTTCATGCTCAAGGAGATCCACGAGCAGGGCATGGTCCTCCGATCCACCCTGAAGGGGAGGATAGCCGACGGAAGGACCGCCGTTCACCAGGAACTGGGCTGGGATGCAGAGATGGCCTCGAAGTGGGACAAGGTCCATTTGGTGGCCTGCGGGACCTCCTACTACTCGGCTCTGGTCGCGGAAAGGGTCCTGGAGAAGTGGACCGACCTGGAGATCAAGGTTGACGTAGCCTCGGAGTACCGGTACCGACACATCAAGTGCGACCCTTCCACGCTGGCCGTTTTCGTCTCCCAGTCCGGCGAGACGGCGGATACCCTCGCGGCCCAGCGCAAGGCCAGGGCCGATGGGGCTCACTGCCTTGCCATCACCAACGTGAGAGGCTCTACATTGGCCAGGGAGGTCCACAGCGTAATGCTCCTGAAGGCCGGTCCGGAGATAGGCGTGGCTGCCACCAAGACCTTTACTGGACAGATGGCGGCGCTCTTCCTGGTGGCCCTCCAGCTCGGCAGGCTGAGAGGGACCCTGCCCTCGGACGAGGAGGAGAGGCTCATAAACGAGCTGATCCATATCCCCTACAAGGTGGAACTGCTCCTTGAAAGGGAGAACGAGGTAATGGAACTCGCCAAAAGATATGCCAACAAGAGCAACTTCCTCTTCATCGGCAGGGGGATATCCTTCCCCATAGCCCTGGAAGGAGCCCTCAAGCTAAAGGAGATATCCTACATTCACGCCGAGGCCTACGCCGCAGGGGAGATGAAGCACGGCCCCATTGCACTGCTGGAGCCCGATGTGCCCGTCCTGGCGGTGATCCCTAGGGACGGCCTTTACGAGAAGACTTTGTCCAATATTCAGGAGGCCAAGGCCAGGAACGCCCCCCTTATTGCCGTCTGTACAGAGGGGGACACTATCATTCCCCAACATGTGGAGTCGGTGATAGAGATACCCTGGACGGACGAGGAGTTCACCCCTTTCCTTTCGATAGTCCCATTGCAGTTTCTGGCTTTCCACATCGCTCTGTTGAAGGGGAGAGAGATCGATCAGCCCCGCAACCTCGCCAAGAGCGTTACCGTCGAGTAGAGGGGTTTCATTTCGCCGCGGGGGAGCGGGCTGGACCTGCCCCCTGCGGCTCCGCGGTGAAGGGGAAGTAGATCCTGATGTGAGTGACGCCCTCGAGAGCGTGATCCTGCCTGCCTGTCAAGGCAGGCATTTTGGTCCAGGGACCTCCATCAAGCCTGACCAGGACTAGCGGTTTGCGGCCGTAAGTTGACCATAGGTCCCATAGTGTCTCGTCCCTGGACGGGCCGGGGAGTAGGCCTCCGGAAAAGAGAGGACCTGACCCCTTAAGGTCGGACCCTCCCATTTCAGCAGGACCTACGATCATCCACTGGGTCATCTTCCAGGCTCCCAGCATCTCGCGGGAGAAGGCGTGTTCCATAGGAATGATCTGGAAACCGCCCACCAGACCTTCCGGAGAGGTGCAGACATCAATAACTCCGGGGTGATTCGCCCTTATCCTGCCCGTATCCTGGAAGATCGTCCCGTCGAACCTCCCGGTCCCTCCAAGGGGCCTGATCACCCTGCCCAGGACCTTCGGTCCGCCGCCGTACCATGCGGTTACACGCCCGCCCGGGCGATTCTCCAACTCTACGAAGAAGGGGCATTGGGAGGGTGCTGCAAGGATCTTCATAACATCTCCACGATGCGGGGGGCCTTCTGCCATGTAGGGTTCTCCGTCCTTGTCCTCGAAGATCACCCTGCTGCCCACCGGCGGGGACCAGGCGCCGAAAATGGCCCGGCCCGCCTTGATATCGGTCACGACCGCCGCCCCGGGGCCTGCTGCCGGGGCGACGGTCTCCCCGGGCAGGAGGCTTATGGTCCTGCCCTTGCCCTTTTCGACGGAGAGGAGGATGTGGATGGCGTTCACTGCGCTGGCAACGACGGTCTGGTCCTGCCCCCAGGCAGAGGCGGTGAAGCTAGGCCACCTGCTGTTGACGGGAAGGTCCTTCACTCTGCCCAGGATGATATCAGGGCCGTCAGCCCGGCTGACGGAGATCTTCCCGCCGGGTGTGAGTTCTACGGTAATGGTGAATTTCTCATCAAGTACCCCTGCACAGGCGGGAAACAGAGTGGTCAGGAACACCAAAAGCAACGCCCCTGTGAAGAGCAGAAGGGTGAGAGGTCTTCCCATGGTCATCGTTAACGATCCTGTGACACTAGCTTTTCTCATCGTCCTCCTCCGCTTCCGTAGATCTGTTCCTTGCGTTCTTCCTGGAAACACTGAACAGAAGGGTGATCATGGCTGCGGGTATCAGGGGTGCGATAGCGATCCAGAGTGGGGCATAAGAGTACAGGGTAAGGGATGAAAAGAGCAGGAAAAGCAGAAGGGAAACCCAGAAGGCTGAAAGGGGCAGACGGCTCTCCTCCCTGGAGACCATGACTCCAAGGACCATGGACAAGGCAAAGAAGACGATCGTCAGCGCCAGAGGGATCCGGAACATGACTCAGTGGACGCGGGTGTTCTTCCTTGGTCTTGTGGTGGTCGGGCCCTGTTCCCCGCAGCTGCGGCATGTGCCGTAGCAGTAGACCTGGACGGTGTCGATGTCATGGGATGAGGAACTCCTTATCCCGTCGAGGAGACCTTCATCCAGCGGAATATCCTCCAGGGTTCCGCACTTATCACAGCGGAAGTGGGCATGGGGGTGGGGGTTCGGGTCGAAGAACACCCTGTGTTCGTCTATGGTGAGTATCTGGAGAAGGCCTGCATCCTGGAGGATCTGGGCGGTGCTGTAGATGGTGGCGAAAGAGATGGTAGGGTAGGTCTTCTTCATCTCGCGGAAGATCTTCTCCGCCGAGGGATGGTCCTTCCTCCCCTTCAGGAGCTTCAGGATCGCTATCCTCTGGGATGTTATCTTCAGCCCCCGGCTTCTTATACGCTCGATACCGTCCTCTATGGTCCACATACTCCAGGACCTCCAGTTCCCATGCTGATTTTTTTTGTGGATCTGTCCTTACACGAAGTTTACTATATCACAACATGGAATGCACCGGTAAAACCCCGCCTGCCTTGACATCTTTCCCCCTGGTGAGGCTATAATTGCGGGGCTTAACTGTTGGGGTGTAGCCAAGCTGGCAAGGCGGCGGACTTTGGATCCGTGATCGCTGGTTCGAATCCAGCCACCCCAGCCAACAGATCCGACCAGGGGAAGCCTTGGCTTCCCCTTGATCGTTGTGCGTCTCCGGACAGAAGGTGGTCCGGGCGTGTTAAAATCTAGGGTGAAAATACTTCAGGGAGGGATCGCCATGTCAATGCCAGGCACAGGAGTACTGGTACTGGCTGCGGGCAAGGGTACGCGGATGAAAAGCGAAACCCCCAAGGTCCTTCTCAGACTCCTGGACGAACCTCTCCTGTACTACCCCCTGAGAGCGACGGATGCCCCCGACTTCTCAGGGAGGGCGGTGGTGGTGGGGCATGGTAGTAAGACCGTTTCCCAATATCTGCAGAACGCCTGGCCAGGCACCGAGGTCGTGGTCCAGCAGGAGCAGTTGGGGACGGGCCATGCTGTCTTCACTGCCCGAAAATGGGTATCCCGTTTCGAACGGGTGATGATAATCCCGGGAGACGTCCCCATGATCACCGGGGAGACTCTTACCAGGCTGAACTCACGACACCTTGAAGCTTGTGAGGACTGCACTTTCCTTGTCTTCGAACCTTCTGACCCTACTGGTTACGGACGGGTCCTCGACACCGAGAAGGGGTTCCGGATAGTGGAGGAGAAGGATGCAAGAGAGCACGAAAAGAAGTGCGGCAGGGTGAACAGCGGGATCTACATCTTCAACACCGGGCCCCTTCTGGAGCAGCTTGAAAACATCGGAAGGGACAACTCCCAGGGAGAGTTCTATCTTACAGATGTCATCCATAACCTCTGTGAAGAGGGCAAGAGAGTGGGAATTATGGTCTGCCCCGACCCCGACGAGATGGAAGGCGTTAACGACCCCCTTCAGCTTGACAGGGTCTCGAGGATCATGAGGAGACGTATTTTGGACCATCATATGAAGAACGGACTCAAGTGCGTTGATTCAGAGACGGTCTGGATCGGTCCGGGGGTGTCCATCGGTGATGATGTGACGGTAGAGCCCTTTGTGCAGGTTTGGGGTAGATCGGATATCGGCAGCCGTTCCAGGCTTGGAAGTTACTCTATTGTCAGGAACAGCATTTTAGGCGAGAATGTCCATCTGTCGGGTCATGTTGTGATATGTGACAGCAGGGCGGGGGACAATTCGGTCCTTGGCCCGTTCACCTATGTCAGGGACGGATCGGAGCTGGGCGAAGGGGCCTTCGCGGGGAAGTTCGTCGAGATCAAGAAGAGCAGGATCGGGGAAGGGGCCAAGGTGCCCCACCTCTCCTACATAGGGGATGCCACGGTGGGAAAGGGCAGCAACATAGGAGCCGGCACCATAACCTGCAACTATGACGGCGAAAGGAAGAACCCTACCAGCATAGGGGAAGGTTGTTTCGTTGGTAGCGATACTATGTTCGTGGCGCCCGTCTCGCTGGGCGACAGGTCCTACACTGCGGCCGGTTCGGTCATCACGAAGGATGTCCCCGCCGAATCCCTGGCCATCGGAAGGGCAAAGCAGAAGAATATCGAAGGGTGGGCTCGCAGGAAGAGGAAGCCCGACGGGGGAGGGGAATGAAGGTGGCCTCAAAATTAAGGGAACTCAAGATATTTTCGGGGAGCGCCCACCCGGAGTTCACCAGGTCCATCTGCGACAACCTCGGTGTAGGGATAGCCACAGCGAACCTCTTCCGGTTCTCTGACGGCGAGATCGGTGTTTCCGTGGAGGAGAGCGTCAGGGGGGCTGACGTCTACGTTGTCCAGCCCACCTGTGAACCTGTTAACGAGAACCTTATGGAACTGTTGATAATGATCGACGTCATGCGCAGGGCTTCCGCCTATAGGGTTAACGTAGTCACCCCCTATTTCGGATACGCAAGGCAGGACCGCAAGACCAAGGCCCGGGAGCCGATCACGGCGAAACTGGTTGCCAACCTGATCGAGAAGGCCGGTACTGACCGTGTCCTGGCCGCCGATCTGCACGCCGGGCAGATCCAGGGGTTTTTCGACATACCCGTGGACCATCTTACAGGCATTCCGCTCCTGGCGGCCTATTTCAGGGATGCCCTGAAGAAGGACCTGGAGCAAGACAGGCTTGTGGTGATATCGCCCGACATAGGAGGTGTGGTCAGGGCCAGACGATTCGCTGTTCATCTGAACGCCGACCTGGCCATAGTTGACAAGCGCCGCTCCCACGAGGTGGCCAACTTCAGCGAGGTTATGGAGATAATCGGTGACGTTTCCGGCAAGACCGCAGTGCTCGTTGACGATATCATTGATACGGCCGGCACGATGGCGCAGGCTGCTGAAGCCCTTCTGGCGAGGGGGGCGAAGAAGGTCTACGCCTGTGCCACGCATGGTGTTCTATCGGGTCCCGCCATAGACAGGATCAGCAGATCGCCCATTCACCAGGTGGTACTGACAAATACCATACCGTTGCCGGAGGACAAGAAGATCGACAAGATAACCGTTCTTTCAATAGCACCGCTTTTTGCAGAGGCCATCAGCAGGATCCACTCCGATCATTCAGTGAGCATCCTCTTCCGGTAGACATCTGTGACCTCTGGTTCTTATACACAACGAGGAGGGAATTTTATGGACAAGGGCAACAGGATCAGGATCGAAAAGAGAGAAGGAACAGGGAAACAGCACTGCAAGAAGGTCAGAGGCGAAGGCAAGATCCCCGGGGTCCTCTACGGGCCCGGATACCCCGGATCGATGCCCTTCTACGTGGATACCCAAACAATAGCTCCCATAGCCAACTCAGGCCGCTGGGAGACCGCCAGGCTGGACGTGGAGACTCCCGGAGGGGGAAAGGAGCTCTGCCTTATGAGAGACCTCCAGAGAGATCCTCTGACAGGCGACATCCTTCACGTGGATTTTCTTCAGCTCCAGAAGGGGCATAGGGTTTCGGTCAATGTACCCGTTGAGATCCACGGAAGGGAAAAGTGCGCGGGTATCAAGCAGGGAGGCGTCTTCGAACAGCTGATCCATGAAGTGGAGATGGAGGTTCTCCCCAGGGAGATACCCGACTCCATTGTCGTAGACATAGCGGCACTGCCCATCGATGGGGCAGTGCACATTGCCGACGTCAAACTCCCGGAGAGCGCGGTCCTCACCCTTTCCCCTGAAGAAGTGATCGTGACCATAGCCCACGCCCGCGTAGAGGCCGAGGTCGAAGCGGGGACGGAAGAGGAGGAGACCGCCGAGGTAGAGGTAGTCTCAAAGGGGAAGGCGAAGGAGGAGGAGGTCTAGCCTTTATTGAAACTTGTCGTGGGGCTGGGCAACCCGGGGGTGCGTTATGCCTGGACGAGGCACAACGTCGGTTGGCATGTCATCGACATCCTTCGCCAACGGATCGGCGCCGGGAAGCACTCCATGTCGATGGACTCACAGCTCTGGGGCCCCCGCTTTGTAGACGGAGAGAAAGTGCTTCTCATGAAGCCGATGACCTACATGAACCTGAGCGGCAACGCCGTAAGGAAGGCCTTTCGGTCTCTTGGACTGGGACTGGAAGATCTTCTTGTTGTCTACGATGATGTGGCCCTCCCCTTCGGACGGATCCGTCTCAGGGCCAAGGGGTCCGCAGGCGGCCATAAAGGGATGGTGTCTGTCATCGCAAATCTCGGGTCCCTTGACTTCCCGAGGCTGCGCATCGGGATAGGTTCTCCCGGATTACAAAGGGATCTGGTGGATTTCGTTACGGATCCCTTTTCGCAGGAAGAACTGACCGAACTCCCGGCTATCTGCGAAAAGGCCGCCAGCGCGGTGCTGACATGGATCTCCAGCGGGTTGGACGAGGCAATGCGAGAGGCCAATCAACCTTCGGACATTTCCGGGACTTCGATCAACGAGAACGGAGAGAAGGGGTAGCCGTCTTTCGCCATGATCGCTGCGGAAGATGAACAGCCTATAAAGACAGGAACAATAGGAGAGATACTGCAACAGCGGACCTCAGCCACGGTCCACCTGCCCGCGGGGACATCCTCGTGGTGTTGGGCCCTCAGGGACGTTCAGGGTCCCCATCTTGCCGTAGTCCCTGACCAGCAGAGACTGTCCGAGTTCGTCTCGGACTGGAAGGTCCTCTTTCCGGAGAGGCAACTCCACGTTCTTTCCGAGATCCCCCTGACCCAGGAACATATATCGAACGAGGCTACCAGGATCGAAAGAGGCAGCTCCGCCGAGAAGTGGAGATCTGCTGCAGGCTGTATCGTTGCGACACCTCCTGCGGTAATGACCCCTCTTGCCCTTCCTTCGGCGGGGATAGATATTCGGGCAGGCCTTCCCCTCGAAAGGGACAGGTTCCTTGAATGGGCCGACCGTTCAGGTTACAGGAGGTCTGACCTTGTCTGGCAGGAGGGTCAGTTCGTAAGCAGGGGGAGCATCGTCGACATCTTTGACCCTTCCTATCGTTCACCTCTCAGGATAGAATTCTTCGACGACCACATCGAGAGCATCCACCTCTTCGACCCTGAAAGCCAGAGAAGCAGGTCTCCCGTCGGACCCACACGGGTTCTTTCGCTGGCGGGGGGTATCGTAAAAAGATTTGACGAAATGCTGCCTCAGGCCGCCAGCGTCGTCCTCTTCGAACCCCGTGGGTTGGCCAGGTCGGCAGAGGCATACCGCTGGATATGGAACAGGATGGCCGCTGACGAGGTGCTGGATCCTCTTCCCCGGTGGGAGGAAGTGCTGGAGAGGTTCTCCGGTCACAGGAACTGTTCAATTGCCAGGTCCCTGGAGGGATC
>LDZU01000026.1_pt1 | contig 32984 bp, 32 predicted proteins | sample 615531 | NCBI WGS metagenome assembly LDZU01 (sample SAMN03408293, study PRJNA278302) | terrestrial metagenome | isolation source: oil reservoir sample SB2 | place: USA: Alaska, North Slope, Schrader Bluff formation | collected 2011-09 | reverse complement strand
ATATATCAATGTGGCTTAATAATCCAGGAATTGGGTTACAGAATATTAAACGATATCATATGGTTTAAACCTAACGCCTCCCCTAACCTTAGTTGTAGGTTCTTTACAGCTAGTCATGAGACCCTTATATGGGCTAGGAAAGGAAAGAATGTGCCACATACTTTCAATTATGATGCTATGAGAGATGGAGAATGGAAAGGGGATAAACTAAAAAGCCCTCACAAGCAGATGAGGAGCGTTTGGGTTATTGGCTCCACACCTCTCTCTGAAAAGAAATTTGGTAAACATCCAACCCAAAAACCCAAAGATCTTCTTAAAAGAATAGTTTTAGCAAGTACAAAGAAAGGGGATTTAGTACTAGATCCCTTTACAGGGAGTTCAACTACAGGTCTCGTTGCTGTAGAATATGGTAGGAAGTTTGTTGGGATTGATAGCGAGAAAAAATATTTGGATTTATCAATAAAGAGGTTTAAAAATTTAAAATAAATAATAACAAAGAATGTCTAATACACTAACAAAAAAAGATGCTGCCTGGGAAAAAATATTTAAAGACTATAAATTAGAAAAACATAATTTTGATAAAGAGCCCTTTTATATTTCTTCTCCAGAAATTAAGAAAAGTTGTAAAGGATTTGTAGAAGGTGGAATTACTGAGCCTAGAATTCTTTGTAAACAAGATAGCCGTGAGAGTAGACCACGAGTATTCAAAGATCATGGATTATTTATCCTACCTGTTAAAAATAAGTATTATGCTATCCTAAAAGGAGAGGGCTATGTAGATATCCCAGACATTACATCTGAACCACAAGAGCACAAAACTATTCTTGATTTTACTCTTGAAACAACTAAGATTGGGAATTCAGAAATGCAGCATTTAGATTTCGCTTATGCTTCTAGTATTATAAGGACTTTTATGAAAGATCCTTCATTAGTTCTAACTATCAGAGGTAGGAAATATACTCCAGAATTTTCATTCAAAGTATCAAATTATGAAATACAAACTCAGAGTGTACAAACAGAGGTTGATGCAGGATATGAAGGAAGAGATTCTGTTGTGCTTATAGAAGCCAAGAACTATAAAACAACCAATGAAATAATTCGTCAACTCTATTATCCATATAGACAGTGGCAAGAGCATACTAAAAAACAGGTCAGTACATTATTCTTTGAAAGAAGAGGAAATCTTTACTATATGTGGCAGTTTAATTTTACAGATATGTACAATTACAACAGTATAAAGCTAGTAAACTCTACAAGGTTTAGACTTTTATGATACAAGCTAAACCTTTTTTAAAATGGGCAGGAGGCAAAAGGCAGCTCCTTAATGAATTAGAGTTAAATTTCCCTCCACATATTTTAGAAACAAAAGAAATAGATTTATATATTGAACCTTTTGTAGGAGGTGGTGCACTCTTCTTTTATCTTTTATCTAATTACTCTGTTAAGAAAAGTGTAATTAATGATATTAATCAGGATCTAATGTTGACATACAAGGTTATTAAATTATTTCCTGAAGAGTTAATTAAAAAACTAGATAAAATACAAACTGAATACCTAAAACTGGACACTGAGGACAAAAAAGAATATTTTTATAAGAAATTAAGAACCCCATATAACCAACTTAAAATCGACTATAAAGAAGAGGATAAAAAAACTTGGACAGATAAAGCTGCTCTTTTAATCGCCCTTAATAAAACATGCTTCAATGGTTTATATAGACAAAACAGTAAGGGAGAATTCAATGTCCCTGTGGGTCGTTACAAAAGCCCTAAGATTTTGGAAGAGGAGAACATTAGAAATGTAAGTAAGTTGCTACAAGATACTGAGATACTATGTGGTAGTTATGATTCTATTAAAATACCAAAAAGCAGGAAGGCTTTTATATACTTTGATCCTCCTTATAGACCCCTTAGTATTACTTCTAGTTTTACAAAGTATTCAGAGGGGGATTTTAATGATGAGGATCAAAAGAAACTTGCCAATTACTTTAGAAAACTAGATAAAGAGGGACACTATTTACTACTAAGTAATTCAGATCCCACCAATGCAGATGAAAATGATTTATTTTTTGATAAATTGTATAAGGGTTATCATATACAAAGGATTTTAGCTAAACGATTTATTAATTCTGATTCCTCAAAAAGAAAAGCAATTAGGGAGCTTCTAATAACTAATTATAATTAATAATTGTTAACAAATAATGAAAAAATTGGAATATACAAAAGAAAACCTTCGTCTATTAGCTTTTCTAATCTCAAAGGCTACCTCTGGAAGCCAGTTTACAAAGCTACTCAAAGATGCTGGTTGGACTCCTGAATTAACATATTCTGAGGTTTGGCAGACATCTAAAAAAAACAAGGAGGAGTACTTGTTTGATGAACTGGTAGAGGTTGGAGAATTGGGGAGATTTGATATTTTGGATTACATCGTTGAGAAAGTTATTAATAAGGACAAAATATATTTTAAAGTTTCTGAGAAAGAGTACAAATTCCCAAGGCAACAGTTTACAGCATTGCGGGAAAAAATGGGGACTGTTTCTACTACACCCCAAACAACAAACTTAAAATTATTTAATTCCAGAAAGTTACATCCTGCAGTTATATTTTCAAGTAAGAATCTTTTTAGAGATGGCTATTATTCACAATCGATATTTGAGGCATGTAAGGCATTAGATAAAAGAGTTCAGGAAGATACAGGGTTAGAAAATAGTGGAAAGAATCTTATGTCAGCAGCTTTTAATAAGAATAATCCCCAAATTAAACTTAATGAGAACAAGTCTCAATCAGACATTGATGAGCAAGAGGGGTTTATGCATATTTTTATGGGCGTTATGCAGGGTATTAGAAATCCAAAAGGACATGATATTATAAATATAAAAGATCCTCATCGGGCTTTAGATTATCTAAGTTTGATAAGCTTGCTTCTTAAAAGATTGGATGAGGTAGAATAGGAATATTATAGCAGAATTGAAATATGAACAAGTTTTTGAGAATAATCCCAAAGGACTATTTATAAGACTTAAAGCAAAAAAACCAGACGAGAATAGAGTTGTGTTATATAAGACACTATTTGATACGGGTGCGGAGATATCGGGCATTACACAGAAGGTTGTAGATGAACTTGGTCTTAAAAAGGTAAGGGATATTGAAATGAGAGATGCTAGCGGGCATGTTATAAATGTACCCACCTATTATGTTGATATTGTAATACCAACGAAGCCTAATGAGTTCTCTTTTCATGTAGAGGTTCCCCTTGCAGTTTCTACCCAAAGTGAAGATATCCTATTGGGGATGAATATCTTAAGTCAGTGTAGTTTCTCCCTTGAGAAACGAGAGAATGATTACAAACTTACCTTAGAGATAGAGGCTGACTAGTTCTCCTAGACTCCCATCCCCTTTCCAGGTATCTTCCTTCTAATGAAAGATACCAATGAATTAAAATATGTTCTCTATGCTAGAAAATCTTCAGAATCAGATAAAAGCCAAGCCATGAGTATAGATGGACAACTCATGGAAATGAAAGAAAAAGCTAAAAGAGAAAAAATTAATATTGTAGAAATAGTAACAGAATCACACTCTAGAAAAGAACTTTGGTATAATAGCAAAATAAGTTAATAATTATATTTATGTCCCTCTTCAAAATATCAAACAAAAAACTACTCCCCATTAAAGAAAAGAAAATTAATTTAGAAAAAGACATACAATCTTTAACCGAAGATAACATTGAAGAAATACTGGGATATAAGTTTGTATCCAGTGAATTCCAAACGGACACATTTAGATTTGATACCTTAGCATGGGATGATGAAAATAAATCGTTTGTAATAGTAGAGTATAAGAAAAAGAGAAACTTTAGTGTAGTAGATCAAGGTTTTGCATACTTAAGTGTATTATTAAATAGAAAAGCGGACTTTATATTAGAATACAATACTAAATTCCCAAACAACCAATTAAAGAAGGAGGATATAGACTGGTCCCAATCTAGAGTAGTATTCGTATCTCCACACTTTACTTCTTATCAAATCAATTCCATAAACTTTAGAAACATGCCATTTGATCTCTATGAAATCAAATTGTACGAAAACAATACGGTAGCATACAACAGGATAGAAGCTAGTAACCCAACGGAGAGTATAGACTCAATAACGAAGGGTGGGGATATAGAAAAAGTAACAAAAGAGGTGAAGAACTACTCTATAGAAGATCACTTTAAAGAAGGTTGGGAAGAATCTAGAGAGTTGTTTGAATTATTGGATGAGAGGATAATGGATATAGATCCTAATTTGAAACGAGATCCAGTTAAAAGTTATATTGGGTATAAAATTGACAATTCTGTAATTTTTAGTGTTCACGCACACAAATCTAAGATTAAATTACAGTTATACAGGGTTAAACCAGAGGATTTAGTCGACCCTGAACAAAGGGGTTCTTATCAAAAAAACAGTTACAAATATTACAATAAGCATGTCACAGAGTTTGAGATTCAACAAGAGGAAGATATTGATTATGCAATTATGTTAGCTAAGCAGGTATATAAAAAGTTTGTAGAGAACAATTAATTGCCTACGACCTACTCCAATTCCTTCCTACAATCTCTACTTCCAGTCAAAATATAATCTCTTAGCATACCCCCAATTGCTTTAACCTAGCCAAACAAGTATATTATTACTATGAGTAAAACCTCATTCTTATTTACAAAAATAACCACATCCTTTATACAAACCCTCTTTATCATAGTAGTTGTGGTATTTGTAGGTACTTTTAGAGTTATACAAATATATGAAATAACAAAGGAACTAGATAATCTTCTTCTAAGCTATGTACATAGTAAGTGCGGTACAAGTACAACAAGATACATAGAGATATGTGATCCAGCATGTGTTACAACCTCTGATACAGACACCTTCATAGAACCAACCTTAAGAGGTACATATGAATATGTACCAGATGAGTATGTATGGGAATGGTCTACAGAAAGAGAAGGTTATTATAAATTAGATAGCTATATAGACAGACCAGAATATTATTTACCTGAATATGTAGTTAAAACAGAAAGAAGTTGGTATTTAAAAAATGCAGATCTCTTAGAAGTAGAGTGTGAGGAAGTAGATTTAAGAAATGTAAAATTAGGAGATATATTTAAATGTAGTGTGTCATACAATGGTAAGGTATTAAGTGACAACGTAAGGTATAATCCATTCTGTTTTGGTCCAGGCTTACAAAGCTGTAGTGAGAGAATAGGGATTGTAGTATATTCAAACAGATATGGTTTAAGTGATACTGAATACTTAATAATTGGGAGTTCTGAGGGATTAGATCATAATAAGATAGAAGTATATCGTTTAGAGAAAGGGGAAGCACTGTTACTGCCATTTAAATATGAGTACAAGGATGAAAACTTTAGTGATAAAAGTTATATGATATCTGCTTTTAATTTTGATATGTACGGCATAGAAAAGTATGGATTCTTTGATCTCCTAGTAGAAGGAGATATTGAACTAGTAACCTTTTTTCAAGAACCAACAATGGGGGTAAATAATAATATACGAGGGCTATACAATATCTGGAAAGTAGAGGATGATGGCTTATATCTAAAGAAATCAGTAATGGAATTAATTGATGATTGGGGTGGTAGTGATAATCTGTAGACTTTACTTCTTTAACGGTTTTTTATTCCTTGTCTCTCTTCTCACAATCTCTATTTGTAAAACAAACGCAAACAATCTCCATAATAAATAAGGTATCTGTATATATGTAATCCATGGGCAATATGTATATATATTAACCATACTAATGTAATTCTTAATAAATACAAAACCAAAAGATATTATTATAAACACATACAATATAGATCATACAATACCAAATAAATAGGAAGTAGGAGACCACTTAGGCTTGTTTAATTATGTATACCATTGTTTGTTATCCATGTGGTTGAGTATATGCTAATAACTAGCTATTTACTATTCATATAATCAAGACAGGATATTTACCTTACTTTATGATTGTAGTAGAATAATAAATATAATTAAACTTTATAAAGTTTAATTATGCCTTTAGAAAATGAAAAAACCTTCCCAGGAAATTGCGAGCATCAAGAAATGAAAAGAGCCGAGATTGAAGCACTGGTTGAAAAATTTAAAGAGAACCCAGAACTGTATAAAGAATGGAAGGAACAACAACCTGTAAATTACACAAGAGAATGGTTCGATACTAACAGCTCAGAAAGAGTAAGAGATTACAGTAGGGCAGAACTTGTTATTGGATTCGAGATGGAGGATCCGGAGATAATGCAAGCCTTAGGTGTATCTTACGATGTACACCCAAAGCCCCGTCCCGTCTCTTTTTCAAAAGAAGAGGACTAGAGATTTATATTCCCAGCAAACCTTGACGACACAGCAATTCTTGGTATAATTTACCTAATAACTTTATCAATTACGGATATGCAAGTCATTCGTAAACCAGAGGGAAGTAGAAAGACCCTAAAACAGTCAATGTCCTTTGGAAAAGACAGTTGTTGTCCTCAGAGGAGTTAGCTTCGGAGTTCTAGTTATTCTGAGGGTGATTTTATAACTTCAATCAACGCTACATATGAAGTGGAGTATTTTTCTGCTCAAGGTTTGTGATAATGCAAAAGTTTTGTTATATAACACCCGTAACTCAGCAGTAGTTATACTAGATGAAGAGGAGTATGGGGAAGTTAATAAGGTTATCGAGAAGAACGAAAAGTTACCTAAGAAATTCAATCAGTTATTAGAATATTCTTTTCTTATAGGTCAAGATTTTGATGAGAAACAAGATTTTCTTGAAGAACTAGAAGACACTCTAAAAGAGAACAAACACTTTGCACTGCATATCCTACCCACAACAGGCTGTAACTTTAATTGCCCCTACTGTTATCAATCCGGAATAGAGAGAGACTTCTTTTTAAACGATGAAGTCTTAGAACAATCTCTTAAATTTATTAAGAAGTACTTAGAAGACAAAGACATTGAAGAAGCAACCCTTGTAATTCATGGTGGGGAGCCAACTGTAAACTGGGCCCCAGTTATAAAGCTTTTACCAAAGATGGATGAAATATTTAAGGATTACGGAATTAAATATAGAACACAGATTGTATCTAATGGTTTTAACTTGACTAGCGAGAAAGCAGATCTACTTGCAGAGTACAATTGGCAGAGATTTCAGGTTACATTGGATGGTCTCCCAGAGGTACATAACAAAAGGAGGATGCTACGAAGTGGGGGAGAAACATTTGGCAAGATTGTTGAGAATATTAAGTATGTGTTGGATAAGAATAAAATAGAGAAGGTGAGCCTTAGAATTAATTTTGACAAAGGGAATATAAAGGAGATACCCAAGTTTCTAGAATATCTATCTAAGAATTTTGATAAGGATAGAATAGTTTTATCTCTTGGTTTTATATCTAAAACCCTTGAAGATACAGACGCAAACGCTTACGTTGTTAAAAACGGGATACCAGAAGATGAGATTGCAGAATCTTATCTCATGTTATACAAAAAAGCTACTCAGGAAGGTTTTGAAATGGCAGACCTCTTTATGTTCAATGGTATCTGTACTGCAAAATTGGATAATGCAATGGTTATCTCAGCAAATGGGGATATATATAAATGTCTAAGTGGTGTTGGAAGGGATGATTTTATAGAAGGAAATGTTATATCCAAAGATTACAACTTACCTAGTTACTTCTTTCCTGAACTATATGATGAATGTCTTGAAAAAGAATGTGCTTTTCTTCCTTACTGTCACACTGGATGTAGATTTGAATCCTACCTTAAGAATGGCAGAAAGGATATGTTAAGTTGTAACAGAGAGGCGCTACATCATATCAATGAGGCCTTACTCAAATATATCTACCTTAAAAAGAATTAATTATAAAAACAAAGGTGTTGGAACTAAAAGACTTAACAATCGAGACTACATCTGGTAAACCTCTAGTTTCAGGGTTGGACTTAGTTTTAAATGAAGAGGACAGAGTTGCTGTGATAGGGGAAGAAGGAAGAGGAAAAAGTACTCTACTAAAAGCCATACATGATAGTAAGGAAGTAGAAAACTACTGCTATATATCAGGAAACATTTCCAAAAACGATTTAGTCATAGGGTACTTAGAACAGTCTCTAAATCCTGCCTGGGACGATGAATATGTATATAAATTCTTCCTTAAAGATTCTCCAGAAGAGAAAGTGGAGTATGAGGAATATGAGAAACTTAAAGATGCTTCTAGGGAACTCTCTAGATTAGGTGTTTCCCCAGAGATATTACAAACTGACAGAGTAGTAGGTTCTTTAAGTGGTGGAGAGAAAGTGAAGATTCAAATAGCTAAACTCCTTATGCAGAATCCAGATGTCTTACTCTTGGATGAACCAACAAATGATTTGGATATTGAAACCTTAGAATGGTTGGAAAAGTTCATTGTAAACTCAAACAGACCAATTCTATTTATCTCACACGACGAAACTCTTCTAGAGGGTACAGCTAATGTCATATTACATTTGGAATATGTAAAAACTAAGAAGAAAGCGAGACATACCCTTCAGAAAGGAGACTATCAAACCTATGTGCAGGAAAGAGAAAGGGAGATAGAGAATAGGGAGAGAGAGTTTAAGAGAGAGCACAGGGAATTTAAGAAAGACAAACAGATATTAAGTAGAGAAAAGAGCAAGGTTAGAACTGCACAGATTAACATAAAGGATTCAGCTGTAAGGAGAATATTAAATAAACAGATGAAAAATATTCTAACCAGAGAAAGAATGGCTGAAGAGAAATTAGAAACAGAGAAACTAGAAACAGAAGACCCAATATATTTTACATTTGACGAGGAAGTTGAAATTCCCAATGGGAAAAGAATTTTAGACTTAAGTCTTGATGAGCTAAAGGTTGGAGACAAGGTATTGGCAAGAGATATTGAACTTAATGTAGTTGGGCCAACAAAGGTTGCCATTATTGGTGAAAACGGAATAGGTAAAACGACCCTTCTAAGAGAGATACATAAAATATTGGAAAGCAGGGATGATATTAACGTGGGATATATGCCCCAAGATTATACAGAGATTCTAAATGATGATGACATAGTCCTTGAATATCTAGTTAGTGACCTAGAGGAGATAGATTTAGATCAGGTTACAGCATATATGGGTAGGATTAAATTAAGTTGGGATGAGATGAATGGTCAGATGGGAGATTTGAGTTATGGGCAAAAGGCGAAGGTAATGATTTTAAAAATGATGCTAGACAAAAGGGATGTTTTGTTGCTAGATGAACCTACTAGGAACTTGAGTGCATTATCTAGCCCTGTTATGAGAGAGATTTTAAAGGGTTTTAAAGGAAGTATTATTAGTGTCTCTCATGATAGAAAGTTCCTAAAAGAGGTGTGTGACAAAGTATATAGACTAGAGAAAGATGGATTGAGTCGTGTCAGTATAAAGTAGATTATTCTCGGTTGTTTTCTAAACTTGTTACCGCCAACCTCCCCATCAAAATACAAATTACTAACCAATTTAGACTTAATTGTATACGGATCTAACTCCTTAATATCTACATATTATTATATACCTCAGTAGATTCATAAAATGCCAGGGGATATTTTACATGTATAATATAAATACTACTCAAGATCACTTCCAATTAAAGTGTTTTTATATTAGAATGACGAGTAATTTGTTAAGTAAATATGAACATGAAAAAAAATAAAGAGGAAAACAAGGAAGAGTCAGGCGAGAGCTTCGTTGTGAATGCAAAGAGTGTCCCCGAAGATATTCCCCTGAAAGAAGAGATAACTCATGTTGCTAAAATATATGCCCAGGAGATGTCTCTTAAACAGCAAACAGAAGGACCAAAGATTCATGTAGATGAGATTGCTTCTGGAGTTGCAAAATTTTATGAAAAGATTAGAAAGATAATTGATTGGAAGGATGATAATACCTTAAGAAGAGGTGCCATAGAGAGAATCCTGAAAAGAAGACTTCTACCTAAAATGGTAACTGGAGTTTTCAAAGAGGAAGATACCTTCCAGTTGGCAAAGACAATGACAGAGGAGCTTATTCGTGGAGGACACTTACCTAATGATGAAATCCCTGAATCTAGAATACCAGTGGTTGCGGAATGTTTAAAGAAATATCTGTATTTCTTAAAATATTCTATAAAACAGTATGGAATAACGGATGTAAAGAAGGGAAATGCTCAGACAACTTTTATAATAGAAACTGCAGCATGTGAGGTAGAGGAGGTTCTAGCAAGACCTGTTAAAGAGCATGGGATTATAGATGCCATGTCTAAGATAATGTCTGCTAAGATAAGGGTATCTCCTGAAGGATTTTTAAGCGAAGAGGAAAAACTAGACTTAGTGAGAATTTCTGTTCAAAGAGAGTTGTATCATCTAGATAATAATTACATAGTATATATGCATATGAGGAGAAAGTATCCTAACTGGGGGAATCTCTCTTTCGAAGAATTACTATGGTTTGCCAAGAACCTCCTTACGATTAAAGAGGCGAGTGAGGAGTATACCAATAGTAGGATATGTAAGAAGTTCGACGAAATAACCGCTCAATTTAGTGCTATTTTTATATTATTAGACGATGTTTTTAACGATTTAAAAGATAATCCAGAGATAATAGAAGAGAAGATTAATGATAAGACCTTTCTTTTATCTAGCATCAGGGAACATTATGAGGACCGTCGAACTACATTACAGAGGAGATTAAGAAACACTGCAATCTTTTCAACCTTGTCTGTATTTATATCAAATTGGGCAACATTCTATTTGATAGAAGTCCCAGTAGCCCGTCTTTTTTATGAAGAGTTTAATTTACTAGCCACAATAATAGATTTCTTATTACCAGCGCTTGTGATGTTTCTTTTAGTTATATTCATTAAGCCACCACAGGAGGATAATCTTGAAAAGGTTTTGGATGCAAGTAGGGATCTTTTGTATCAGAATCCTAGGTCTGTAAAATTCGATATACAGATGAAGGAGGAAATTCCTGCTTTAGGGAGATTTTTTGTAACATTATTTTATATAATGGCTACTATTCTTCTATTTGTAGGAATAGGGTATGTTTTCTATATAGCTAAACTTCCAATGACTTCGGTTGTTTATGATACGTTTACCATAGCTATAACTTTTTATGCTGCACTGGGGGTTCGGAAGAAATCTAAAGAGTTACAGGTGAGTAATGATAGAAAATTTGGGGAATTTCTTTTTGATGTATTTACAGTTCCTGTAGCAAAGGTTGGAGGATTTCTTTCCTCCAAATGGAAAGAATATAACGTAGTTGCAATATTTACAAATTATCTAGTAGAGGTTCCTTTGGTTGCAATTTTAGATTTCACAGAAATGTGGAGTAAGTTTATAAAAGAAAGAAAAGCAGAGATAGATTAACAGATATCTATAATTTCTCCCATGTATTATTTGGAGTATACTATCTCTCGTTTTGTTTAAAAGGAGATATAAAGTGCTTAGATTAATCAAATACCTAAAACCATATATACTGCTCATCATCCTACTGTTGGGTCTAACATATGCTCAGGTTATGGCATCATTAGCTTTGCCTGATTATATGGCGAAGATTGTAAATGAGGGGATAGTAAATCAAGATCAGGCTCTTATCTGGCAGACAGGTCTTAAAATGATTCTAATAACTTTAGGTGGAGCATTGGCTACCGTTATAGGAGGATATCTCTCAGCGAGGATAGGAACAGGATTCTCAAGAGATCTGCGACAGAGAGTATTCAGTAAGGTGGAGAGCTTTTCGATGCAGGGGTTCAACACCTTCTCCACAGCCTCTCTTATTACTCGTTCTACAAATGATGTCCAGCAAATACAAATGGTTGTAATTATGCTCTTTAGAATGGTCCTCTCTGCTCCAATTATGGGGATAGGAGCAATAATTAAAGCTAGTACTACGGCTCCCTCCATGACCTGGATTATGGGAATTGCTGTAGCAGTTCTTTTAACCATTATAATAATTCTATTCGTTGTTGCTGTCCCGAAATTTAAACTAGTGCAAGAGTTAATAGACAAATTAAACCTAGTTACAAGGCAGAACCTTACTGGCCTTAGAGTTATTAAAGCATTTAATACAGAAGATTATGAGAAACAGAAATTCGATGAAGTGAATAAGGATCTCACAAAGATAAGGCTCTTTGTGAATAGGATAATGGTAGTGATGCAACCCATTATGATGCTTGTCTTCAATCTCACAACAATAGCTATAATCTGGGTTGGTGCACAGAGAATAGATGTGGGAGAGCTACAGATAGGAGATATGATGGCATTCATGCAATATGCCATGCAGGTCATAATGTCTTTCCTTATGATCTCTATAATATTTATTATAATACCCAGAGCTTCTGTGTCTGCACAGAGAATAATAGAAGTCTTAGAAACTCCGTTACATATTTTAGATCCTAAAAAACCTAAGAAAGCACAAGGGAAGGGAGAAGTAACCTTTAAGAATGTAACCTTTTCATACCCAGATGCAGATGTCCCTGTCCTTCACAACATCTCCTTTACTGCGAAGCCAGGAGAAACCACAGCAATAATTGGTGGAACAGGAAGTGGGAAATCTACAGTTGTTAATTTAATCCCCAGATTTTTTGATGTGACATCAGGAGAGATATTGATAGATGGTATAGATGTTAGGGAGATGAAGAAGGCAGAATTAAGAGAGAGAATAGGATACATACCACAAAAAGGGGTTCTGTTCTCTGGGACAGTTAAATCTAATATCAAGTATGGAAGACCTAACGCAAAGATGGGAGAGGTTAAAGAAGCGGCGAGGATAGCTCAGGCGACTGATTTTATTAACAAATTAGAGGATGGTTATGACTCACATATTGCACAAGGAGGAAGTAATGTGTCTGGTGGACAGAAACAGAGATTAGCTATTGCTAGGGCTTTAGTAACCAATCCTGACATATATATTTTTGATGATAGCTTTTCCGCCTTAGACTTTAAAACCGATCACAAACTGAGAGAAGAGCTACAGAAGGTTACAAAGGATTCTACTGTAATAATTGTTGCTCAAAGAATAGGAACAATCCTTCATGCTGACAAAATAATTGTTCTTAATGATGGAAAGGTAGTTGGAATTGGTAAGCATAAGGAACTGCTACAGAGTTGTGAAATATATAGGGAGATAGCAAGTTCTCAATTATCTGAAAAGGAGCTAGAGAATGGAAGATAAAGAGAGAAAGCAAACACATATGAGAGGACCTGGTGGACGTAGAGGGATGATGCGTGGAGGTGAGAAGGCCAAGGATTTTAAACAAACCATGAAGAGATTACTTAAATACTTGTCTTCATATAAGAAATCTATAATTGTTGTAATTCTGTTTGCTGTTATAAGTACAGTATTTGCAATCCTTGGTCCAAGAATACTAGGAAATATAACTAACCAAATAGCGGAGGACTACATAAATATAGTTGTTTATGATCAGGTAACTCAAAATCTTCCAGAGGGAATGGTTTTACCCGATGGTACCACTGGAGAGGACATTTTAAAGATGGTTCCTCAAGAGAGACTCTCTGAGATTCCAGAGGACAGATTGGAAAAGATCAAAAGTGTGGACTTCTCCGAGAAACCACATATACAATTTGATCTTATTGGCAAAACAATAGGACTCCTCATTGGTTTGTATCTAGTAAGTGCTCTCTTTTCATATCTGCAGGGTTGGATTATGTCGGGAGTTACTCAGAAGATCACCTATGATTTTAGAAAGAAGATATTAGAAAAAATATATAAATTACCTATTAAATATTTTGACAACCAAACACATGGTGAAGTGTTAAGTAGAATTACAAACGATGTAGATACTGTTAGCCAAACTCTTAATCAAGGGATGATACAGATCATAACCTCTGTAACTACAATATTAGGTATTTTGGTAATGATGTTAACCATTAGTTGGTTGCTTACACTTGTGGCCATAGTTGTCTTGCCTGTCAGTTTTATCCTTATCTCTTTCATTATTAAAAAATCTCAGAATCTTTTTAAAAGACAACAGGATACATTAGCAGATATTAATGGGCATATTGAAGAGGTCTATGCTGGGCATATTATTGTAAAGGCTTTTAATGCTGAGGAAAGAACTTTGAAAAAATTTAATGGTATCAATGAAAAACTTTATGATAGTGCATGGAAATCTCAATTTCTCTCTGGATTACTTTTTCCACTTATGGATATTGTAGGGAATGTGGCTTATGTTGGTATAGCGGTATTGGGTGGTTGGCTAGCTATAAGAAATAGACTGATGATCGGTGATATTCAGGCCTTTATCCAGTACATGAGACAATTTACTCAACCGATTACTCAAACTGCTAATATTACAAATGTTTTACAATCAACAGCAGCAGCTGCGGAGAGAATATTTGAGTTCTTAGAGGAAGATGAGGAGGTAGAGGATGTTACAGATCCTGTTGTTCTTAATCCTGTAAAAGGTGATATAGAGTTTGAGCATGTAAAGTTTGGATATGATAAAGATCAGGTTGTTATTAAGGATCTTAGTTTCAAAGTAAAAGCTGGTCAACAGATAGCGATAGTGGGGCCAACTGGTGCAGGGAAGACTACATTGGTTAATCTGCTGATGAGGTTTTATGATGTTGATAGTGGATCTATTAAAATTGATGGGGTAGATATTAGAAAGATGAGGAGGGAGGATATCAGAAGAATGTTTGGGATGGTACTTCAAGACACTTGGTTATTTAATGGTACTATCAAGGAAAATATCGCTTATGGAAGTTCTAATCGCAAGGAGGAGGAGATTATCCAGGCGGCTAAGAATGCACACGTAGATCACTTTATACAATCTTTACCAGATGGTTATGATATGGTTATAAATGAGGAGGCAGATAATATCTCGCAGGGCGAAAAGCAGTTAATAACAATAGCTAGGGCGATGTTAGATAATCCTCCAATGTTGATTCTTGATGAGGCTACTAGCTCAGTAGATACTAGGACGGAGATATTGATTCAAAAGGCAATGGAAAAGTTGATGAAAGGAAGAACAACTTTTGTTATTGCACATAGACTGTCTACTATAAAGAAAGCAGATCTTATATTAGTTATGGATAATGGAAATATTGTAGAGCAAGGTAATCATGAGGATCTATTAAAAAAGAATGGGTTTTATGCTGAGCTTTATAATAGCCAGTTTAATAAGGTTTAGTAACTAATTGTTATTTTAATATCCCTTGTTATGCTTTTGATGTATTTATTTACTAAAATACTTATGCTAAACTTAGTTAATCATGAAAAAGACTGTCCGAGTTAAACCGGAAATATTAATACTACTGGTTTTGACGATACTTTCGTCCTCCATATTCTTTATCTCTAACATATTCGCTGCTGGTACAACCCCTATACTTGGTAGTGCCACTGTTTCAAACACTTCCAATTTAATATTTTTCACATCTGAAATATATGGAGCAAATGTAATGATATCAGATCCTGATCCTGATAATAGTAATGTTAGAACAATATCTGGTTATGCTTGGTCTCAAGATATTGGTTGGATAGAGTTTACTGGTAATAATACACCCGGTGTATTTGTAGATTACTCTACAGGAGCTGTCTCAGGTTCAGCATATGTAATGAACACAGGAAATATATTAGATTTTAGTAATTACGGTAGTAATACAGTAGTAAATCCAACGACAGGTGTCTTTACAGGTTATGTATGGTCACAAGATGTAGGTTGGATACATTTTGATTCGGATGTGTATGTCAAGGACTCTTTACCACCTAATAATGTTGCGAGTGTAGATGGATATACAGATGGTAGTAAAGCTAAGAGCATTACATCTTCGGACACTCTTGTCTACAATCATACTCAACCATATTTCGAATGGAGTACACCATTGGATCCTAGTACAGAATCTCATGGTTATCAATCAAGTGGTATCTACGGCTACTATGTATATTGGGGGCCAAGTTCTACTGCACTACCAAGTAGTTCAGGTACTTTTCAAGAAGATAATTACATAACAGTTAATGCAACAGAAAATCAGACATATTACTTAAGGATTCAGACAGTAGATAACCATGGGAACGTATATACGAACCCAGAAGAAGATTACACGCTCTTTGAGTATAAGGTGGATTTAGTAGATCCAATAAATGTAAAATACATATTTACCCCAGATGGAAACTTTGGGAATGTAGATGATATGTTTTTTAGTTGGCCAAGTAATCCTGGAGTTACAAGTTCTGATGCTAACGGAATATTGGGGTGGCAGTACAGCATTAATGATGTAAGTAGCTGGACAGGGACTGATAAAAGTGACAGATTTGACTTACATTATATACCTTTCCAAGGTACAGACTACATCCACTATTTTACACAAGGGAAAGACTTAGAGAAGATCTTGGTAGGAAACAACCTTATCTATTTTAGAACTGTAGACAATGCTGGAAACTTTAGTGGATATGTAGCAGGTGGTATAGCATATGGAGGATTAGCACCTAGATTCTCAGAAGAGGCGACTGTAACAGTAACACCAGATTATAATACTTCTAACGAATTTGCCTTAAGTTGGCCAGCAGCAACTGTTGAAGATGACAGAACAATATCTTCTTACTACTATATGGTAAATACTCTACCTCCATCTACATACGACACCTTGATAAGTAATAGTTCCAAATATGTTCCGGTAAGTCGGAATTTTGTATCTACGCAGGTTTTAAGAGGTGCAGTAAAAGGGAACAACGCAGTACATGTAGTAGCTATAGACAATCAAAATGGGTACTCTCCTACCAATTATATATCAGGCACCTTTGAACTAGACAGTTCTCTACCAGACCCTGTAAAAAATCTCTCTATGGCTGATACATCTATAAAATCAGCAGAACTATGGAGGGCAGCTCTAAATTGGGAAGAACCAACATATAAAGGCGATGCAAGTCTCTCATATACAATCCAAAGGAGTACTGATGGTTCTACTTGGACAACAGTAGGTACAACCACTGGACTCTCTTACACGGACACTGTAGAAAGTAGTGGGGTTTACTACTATCAAGTAGGAGCTTCAGATTCTACAGATCAAAGCCAAGCTAATCCAACAATGTCATCTGTAGTGAGTGATACGGTACAGGGAGCATACTTAGAACCAGCAGATTTAGTGTCCGGTATAGTATTAACTAATATTGGAATTAGAAATGCATCAATAGCTTGGGTGACAGACAGAGAAAGTGATACAAAAATAGCATACGGTATTGAAAGCAATAAATATTTTGAAGAAGAGGCGTACAATTCTAAACAGTTAACAAACCATCAGATGACATTAAACAATTTAGAACCAGATACTATTTACTACTTTAAAGCGAAATGGACAGATGAAGATGGAAATACAGGAGAAAGTCATGAGATATCGTTTAGGACGGCTCCTACACCCCAAGTTTATAAAACCAAAGTAGAAAGAGTAGGCTTAGATTATGCAATGATATCTTTTGAAGTATATCGAGCAACAAAAGCTGCAATTGTATATGGTAAAAATCTCTCATACACAGCAATTCAAGAAATTAATACTTCGCCAAATAGGAGTAATTACTCTATGATTTTAAACGATTTGGAAGATGGTACAACATATAATTATAAAATAAGATTGACAGATACAGACGGATATATCTATGAATCAATAGAAAACAATACATTTGCAACTCCACCGAAACCAGTAGTTTCTAATGTAAGAGTACAAGAGATTAAAGAAGTCGCAAGTCCAACAGTAATGTTTAGTTGGCAAAGTAATACAAAAATTAATTCCATAATTACATACAAAGAAGATACTCCTAAATCAATTTCTAAGGATCAAATAGATATGAAATATGTTTCTGGTTTACATGAAATGGAGATATCAGGATTAACCCCTCAGACTCCATATATTGCCTACATAGAAGGTATAGATGAATATGGTAATAAGGCAGTATCTGAATCTGTAAAATTCACCACTGCTACAGATACTAGACCACCTAAAATCTCAAATGTAGTAGTAGAGCCAGACCTTATAAGCAGATCAGACCAAACAGACAAATCTAGAAGTGCACAGTTTGTTGTGTCCTGGGAAACGGATGAGCCAGCCACAAGTAAAGTAGAATTTGGAGAAGGAGGTGCAGGAGTGTACACTTCGAGCTCTAAACTAGACCAAGAGTTAAGAACCAAACACCTTGTAATAGTATCAGGGTTAATGCCTTCGAAGGTATATAGCTTACAAGTAGTCTCTGCTGACAGCTATGATAATACTACAAAATATGGTCCACTAGTCTCAATCACACCAAGGTCCAATGATACAATATTTGAAACTGTACTCGGGACAATATCCAATATCTTTAAAATCTTCTAATGAAGCAAGAAGCCATCATAAAAATAAAAGACATTCGCAAGAGCTTCACTATAGGCGAACGACAAAATGAAGTTCTTAAAGGTATATCTTTCAAAATATATCAAGGAGAAATTCTTACCATATTTGGTCCATCAGGATGTGGAAAGTCAACACTCCTTAATACCATTATGGGACTAGAGCAACCTAACTCAGGTACTATAGATATGCTAGGCATAAATCTGTGGGAAATGAATGCAGATGATAGAGCAGATATAAGAAAAAGAAACATTGGGGTAGTATACCAACAACAAAACTGGATTAAATCTCTGACTGTAATAGAAAACGTGGCCTTTTCAGCACAGCTACTAGGATTAAGTAAAACAGAAAGCTTAAAACAGGCAGAAAAAGTAATTGCTGAGGTGGGTATGAGCAAATTTGAAAACTTCTATACCTCTGAGCTCTCTTCTGGAGAGCAACAGAGAATAGGACTTGCAAGGGCTCTTATCTCCAATCCGAAAATATTAATTGCTGATGAACCCACAGGAAACCTTGATACAGAAAGCGGTTATGACATTTTAGATAACTTAAAAAGTTTAGCTGATAAAGGGACTACGATTGTACTTGTTACACATAATCCTGATCATTTAGATTACGCGGATAGAGTAGCTTTAATGAAAGATGGATATATGCTTGAGATTTTGACTAAACAGAAAAACATACAGAGCAAAGCAAGAGAGATTATCAAAAATAGTGATACAGGAAATGGAGAAGATATAATAAAGAATCATAGGGAGAAACCAAGTGAGGAAGAAACAAAGTATCCTACGGAATCACTAGGTAAAAAAGTTAAAACTTATTCCACTATAATCTTCAAATTTTTCTTTGAAACACTCTCCCTTCTAACAATCTCTTTACTAAATAGGATCTTCCCTAAAAAAAGTGCTAATTTTAGGGAAAAATTATATTCTTTTTTTAATAAAACAGAAGGACACAAAAAAATTTCAAAAGATATTAATAGCTTGGATCTTACAGAAATCTCATTTAAAAACATATTCTTTAAAAAATTCCGTACAGTAGTTACAATTTTAGGAGTTGCACTAGGTATTGGGTTTGTAACACTTCTTCTTTCCTTAGGTTACGGTGTTGAGAAACTGGTTGTGGATTCTATAGCAGAAGCTAAGGATTTAAGTCAGGTTGATGTTTATCCTAAGGTTGGAAGTCAATTACTCTTAAATGACAATCTGGTTGAAAAAATAGAAGATGTGTCTGGTGTAAATAAGGTTTATAAAATTAAAAGCTTCCCAGGAAGGATCAACTACAGCGGCTCTACAGTAGATGTTGTAGTTTACGGTATAGAACAAGGCTATTTAGAAAGTACACCTGCTCAAAAACTCTCGGGAGAATATTTCTCTTCTGAATCTGAATCTACAGATGCCATTATTAACAAAGAGTATCTAGATACTCTGGGTTTAGATGAGAAAATAGTAGGGAAAAGTATAAATTTGAGTGTAATACAATCATCACCGGACACTCAGATAGAGGAAGGGGATTTGGTTGTTGATATTGTAGGTATTGTAGAAGATGATTCTTCCCCAGTAATCTATTTGCAGGTAGATGCAATATCCAAGTACACACCATCTAACTATTCACAGGCGACTATAGTTATTAATAAAGAATTCTCTTTGGGAGAAGTAAGAAAGCAGATAGAATCTCTAGGGTTAGAGACATTCTCTGTTATGGATACAATAAATCAGGTACAAACTCTATTTACATATCTAAGATATGGTCTCCTTATCTTTGGTATTATGGCATTTGCAATATCTTTTCTGGGTATGATAAATACTCTAATGGTATCACTTTTGGAAAGAACCAGAGAGATAGGTCTAATGAAAATAATAGGTATGAAAAGAAATGAAGTTCGGTTTATATTTATCACAGAGTCTATGCTCATAGCGTTCCTAGGAGGGCTTTTAGGTATTTTGGTAGGGGTAGTAGGTGGGTATATGGTTTCCTTTGTAGTATATCTTCTCTCAGCTTCTAGGGGAGTGGAATTTATGATGATTTCATATGTTCCAGCATATTTGGTTGTATTAATAGTTTTCTGTACTACAGTGTTAGGCTTCTTTACAGGACTTTATCCCGCTAATAGGGCTGTTAAGATACCTCCTTTGGATGCACTAAGGTATGAATAAACATTGAGGTCTAATTAAGTTGTATGATATATTAAAATATGAAATTAAACAGATTTGAGATAGTAATTGTTGTTTTAATTGCAGTACTCCTACTAGGTACATATGTGGTCTCTACTACTTTAGCAGAACAGAGTCCAGGATCTCCTGATTCTAGAGAAGATTCAGTACTTATGGAGACATATAACACTCTAGTGGGATTAGGTTATGGTACAGAGACGGGTAGTAATGGCCCAGTATGGAATAGGATAATATCTTCTTCTACTTGGGTGCCAGAATCTGGTATATCTCAAGGAGATGTAAAGTCGGGTGTAGGGTTCTATGAGGGTACTAGAACATTAAAGACAGGCTCTATGAAGGTTATAGACTGGGAAAAACAATCTCTTTTACAAAGAGACAATAGAGATTTTACAGATTATGGAGAGACAAGTAGTTGGGTAAAGACAAATACCTCTCCAGAGGTATGGTATGATGAGGTGACTGGTTTGTATTGGAGTGCAAGTCAAAGTTCTCAGACAAATCAGTTTACAATTTCAACATGTGATTTCTTTACTACTACACCTAGGGGTAATTATGATGGCACGGATGTTGATTGTGGTAATGCTATTAATGCATGTGGGACTCTTTCTTTAGATGCTGATGGAGATGGTACAGCCAATACTAATTGGTATTTACCATCCCAATTAGAACTTCTGCAGGCATATATAAATGGGATATATAAAAAGACAAGCACAGCATGGGTTACAGGGTCCTATTTTTGGTCCAGTACTGAGCTTCAGAATAATGTTAGTTACGCTTGGTATACAAATTTGAACCATGGAACTACCACTAACAATCTTAAGGCTACTAGTTATTCAGTACGTTGCGTCCTTAGGGATTTATAATATGAATGGATACTGGCGTAAGTCCAGTAGCCATACCAAATTATTTTTAATTTAAAATTTACTTTACAAAAACTCTATATATATGCGAGAATATACTTATGCAAGATCTTACACTCTCAACCTTGGCATAGGCAATGGTTTGTAAGGGAGGCATAGATATATAATCCTACCTGCTATACCCAAGTGGTATAGAGATACAAAAGATCTTTTACACTAAATATGTCTAGTATCAGGTCTTTGGTGGAGTTAAAAAATTAGCAGGTTTACAATTTTTGGTCCAGTACTGAGAATCAGAATAATAATAGTAACGCTTGGTATACAAATTTGAACAATGGAAATACCAATAACAATAATAAGACTAATAGTTATTCAGTACGTTGCGTCCTTAGGGAGTATATAATATGCCTCAAGCAGATTTAGACAAACCAATATACCTAGCCTTATACAAGCTTATCCTTTATCTTTATACATGTATTAGAAATTTTCCTAAAGAGTACAAATACACTCTTGGTCAAGATATCCTTTCTCTTGCTTGGAAAACCTTAGATTGGGTAATACTTGCTAATACGGTAGAGAATAGAGAAAAGAAGAAATATATTGCAAAAGCAGTTTCAACCTTTAATAGTTTAAAATACAGATTTCGAGTTGCTAGTGATACCAAAATTTTAAGCCACCAGAAATATGCCTATATCATTAAACAGAGTGTTGAAATAGAGAAGATGTTAAAAGGATGGTTTTCTTGGTCTAAAAGATTCTAAATTACCCTGTACTTCTATATACTCATTCAATTCCCCAAAATGATTGAAGTAAAGGTCTTGCCTTAGGTTATATGAATTACTCCATTTTAGATGTCCAAATGTAGAATTTATACTATTACAAATTGTTGTGATTTCTTCTTCAGTTGGAGGTGAGTGTATTTCAACAGCCTCCTCTTTACACATAGATCTATCTATTAGAAATCCTTTGTTAAAATAGTGTAGCTTTCTTTTTAGATTGTTGACTGTACGGTTTCTAGCTAGTACATAATTTGGTCTAACAATGTATCCAATAAAATCTATGCCTTGATATACACTTCCAAATACTGTTTTCTCTGTTTTTATCTCTAAAAGCAGTTTTTCTTTAAGGAATTTTGTTACAGCTTTTTCAACTTCTTCTAATTCTTTAATATCTTTTGAGAGAAATAGCAAGTCATCTGCATATCTTAAATAGTATTTAACTTTTAATTCTCTTTTGACAAATTGATCTAATTCGTTTAGGTATAAATTAGCAAAAAATTGTGATGTTAAATTACCTATTGGGAGACCCTTACTGGGATCAGTTGTAAATAGGCTTTTATCTTTAGGTAAGTTTTGTAATAAATTAAGATCTCCTTTTTTAATATAGTTTGTACAGGGGTTATGAAATATTATCTGTTTTGAGAGTTTAATTAAGCAATCCTTTTTCTCTTTACTAAAATCTAAATTATATATTCTCTTTGATAGGATTTTAAATAAAGTCTTCTTATCTATACTGTAAAAGAAACTACTTATATCTAGTTTGAGATAGTAAGCATTAGATTTTTTGTTATTTGTAACTTTGTTTAGAAAGTTTTGTAATCTTTTTACACCACATATGACTCCATGCTCCTTCCTACATGCAAAAGAGTCATAGATAAAGGTTTTATCGATTGGGGGTTCGATATAGCTAATTAAGAGATGATGTACAATTCTATCTGTGAAGTTAGCAGCAAAGATTTCTCTAGTGGAGGGATAGGTTATTACAAAGCAAGTAGACTTGCCAATTTTGTAAGAGTTATTTTTAAATTGTTTTTGTAAAGCTAGTAGATTTTGTTCAAAATTATATTCAAAGGTTAGTTGGTATGTACTGTTTCTTTTACCTTTACGACAAAGATAATAGGCAGAGATTATTGATGCTAGTTTAAAGGGCATTAAGAATATTACAATACCGTATATTTTCTTTCAGCTGTAAGTGTCTCTAGTATATCTCCTGAGCTATTTTGTATCTCTGCCGTTAGTTTTACTCTTAACTTACCTCTACTGTTAATAAAGGTTGAAGTAAAACTACACAGCGTAGGGTCTTCTTTGCTTACCCCTGACCTATTTTCCATCTCCTCATAGAGAACTTCTTCATCATATTCGTTAAGATAAAACTGCCAATGACAGTTTACTCCAAGATTCTTGTCCGTTTCTATACCATCTAATTGTGCTTTCCAGTTCCTAGCTTGAGACATTTGAAAGTTTTCTCCTTCTGGGCTTATTATAAACATCTGTACTTGCTCTCCTACATATGTTGCTTCCTCGAGTTGTTCTAAAACGTCCTCAGGTGTTAAATTATCCTCTGTCTTCTCCACTTCTTCTGAGTTTGTATCTGAAATGTCAATGTTTTCATTATCAGTTTCTCTTATAAAGAAGAAATATATGACTAGAAATAGTAGAAGAAGGAGAATTAAAAGTATTATATATCTTTTCTGATCTTTCTTTTTAACAGATTGTTGTTTCTCTTTCCCCATAAGGAAGAGGGAATAAAATTATGTAATTATGTTTAAATTTAATATAAAATCTTTGTTATGGCAAGAACTTTTTTAATTTGTTGTTACTTTTCTTAAGCTACGGAAATTACTGTTGGGTAATACTCCTTTATTATCTATAATTTTCGCTATTTCTACGCCTTCTTTTAGGTCTGGTTTCTGCTATTTTATCTATATATGGCATTAGATCTTCTTTGTAGTAAACTCGTTGTCCTGTTATATTTGATGAGATGGTTACTGTATCTTAATACTCCTCCATATTTCTCTTCTAAAAGAGGTTGTAGAAGTAGTTGTATGTGTGTCTATATCTAGAAACATTAGAATATTGTCCTTTGCTTTTTAAAATTGTGTGTTATACTGAAAGCTGTGTTAAAAAATATAATAGAATTAAAAAATATAAACAAAGTATACAAGGCCGTAGGAGGTGATACTAAAGCATTGAAAAATGTTGATTTGAATATAAAGGAAGGCGAATTTTTAGCGATAATGGGACCTTCTGGAAGTGGTAAATCAACAATGATGAACATATTAGGATTATTAGATACTCCTAGTAGTGGAACATATATTCTTAATAACAGGGATGTTAGTAAATTTAATGAGAAAGAGTTAGCGAAAGTTAGAAATAAAGAAATTGGTTTTGTATTTCAACAGTTTAATTTACTTCCTAGAACCACAGTATTAGATAATGTTCTCCTTCCAACGGTGTATGGGGATATCCCTGATCCAAAAGGAAAAGCAGAGTCTTTAATAGAGATGGTTGGTTTAAAGAAATGGAGTAGTCATAAAAGTAATGAACTATCTGGTGGGCAAATTCAAAGGGTTGCAATAGCTAGGGCCTTGATGATGGATCCCAGTATTATTCTTGCAGATGAACCGACAGGTAACTTAGATACAAAGAGATCAATGAGTATAATGAAATTATTCCAGGAAATTAATAGAAAAGGTTCTACAATTGTCTTAATTACCCATGAGAAATATCTTGCCCAATATGCTTCTAGAATAATCCATTTGCGTGATGGAAATATAATTAAAGAGGAGATGAATAAATGAAATTTGTAAGTATTTTAAAACAATCTTTCAAAGCCATTATGTCCAATAAAGGGAGAACATTTCTCACTATATTGGGAATTGTTATTGGTATTGGTGCAGTAATAGGGCTAATGTCACTGGGCAATGGAGTACGAGAGAGTATTAGTGAACAAATAGGTATACTAGGGAGTACCAATCTAAGGGTAACCTCAATTCCAGCTGTAAATTCAAGCATGCCTGAGAATTTTACTGACAGAAGGAATGGGAATATTGAGCAGCCGACAAATTATCCGATGGGAGGGCTTGCTCAGTCATTGACACAAGAAGATCTTAATGCCATAGGGGATATATCAAAAGATATTGTCTCATATTCCGCGGGATATGTGGCGAACCAGGTAGAGTTTGTAGTTGAAGATAGATCTCGGATAGCTAGTCTTTTAGGTGTTTCCAAGGATTATTTTGTTTTAAATAACTTCTCCCTTGAGAGTGGAGAGTATGTTAATTCTCAGAGCGATAATGAGATAGTATTGGGTAGTGAACTGGCCAGTAATCTTTTTGTTGAAGAAGATCCAATTGGAAAAGAAATAATAGTGTACAATACAACGTTTATTGTAAAAGGCATATTAGAAGAAGAGAACGAAAATAATATAAGTAATCCGAATCTTCAAGCGTATATATCAGACACCAAGGCTTTTGAACTTTTTGATACAGAGTATTACAGTGGAATCACGGTACAAGCGTTTTCTGAAGATACCGTTGAGGAAGCTAAGGAAAAAATTGAAGAGGTTCTTCTAAAGAGTCATGAGATAGAGGATGCTTCTCTTGCTGATTTCTCTGTGACTTCCTCTGAGGATTTATTATCTATGGTTGATACAATAATGACAATGCTAACATCCTTTTTAACTGGAATTGCCTCTATTTCTTTACTAGTAGGTGGTATTGGAATAATGAACATTATGTTGGTTTCAGTTACGGAGAGAACAAGGGAGATTGGTCTAAGGAAGGCTCTTGGAGCAAAAACCTCAGATATTCTTATACAGTTTTTAACAGAGTCAGTAGTTCTTACATTAATAGGGGGGATATTTGGAATTCTAGCTGGATATCTAATTGGGATGGGTGTTGGGCAATGGTTAGGTATTGAGGCTGTAGTCACGATAGACTCTATTATTTTAGCTGTGGGTATTTCAAGTTTTCTAGGGATTGTTTTTGGGATATATCCTGCTAAGAGAGCTGCAAGATTGAATCCAATAGATGCTTTAAGGTATGAGTAATTAATTTAATATTTTACGCATATATGCAAAAATATAAATGTACTGTATGTGGGTATATATATGATCCAGAAAAGGGAGATCCTGAATCTGGTATAAAACCAGGTACTCCTTTTGAAGATATCCCTGATAACTGGTACTGTCCTTTATGTGGTGCAACTAAAAAGGAGTTTGTATCATTGGAAGAATAGTATATATTGTATATAATATATTTATATTTAATTTGTTCTATTTAAACATATGAATCCTATTAAAGATACACTAAAAGATATAACCTCTATGCTCACACTTGACGGTATAGTGCTAATACTTTTTGCAGTACTTATATTTATATTCCCTGCTCTTTTAAGTTATTTAGTTGCTGCATTTCTTTGTATTGCAGGTATTAGTTTATTAGTTTATAGGTTCAAAATAAACAAATCATACAAAGAGGCTGAGGAGTTCTGGAAGAAGTTAGAAGAGTAAAAACTAATGAGAATATAAAATTAGATACTGTTTGTTGTAAATAGCTCTGCTTGTTGTAATACCATCTCTGTTGCACTTGCTTGCCTATCTGGAGGTATAAATTCTGAGTAGTTACAGCAAAACCTGCCAACTTGGATAACTAAATCTGTTGAATCAAAGATGAATGTAGTGTATTATTATTTTAGATGCAGGGGTTGACTAGGTCCACCCCTCTTTCTTATAGATTATTTACAAAAGATTCACAATATATGATAATTAAGATGAACCACTGAAATACTGTATAGTACGTAGGTGGTGTTTTTCTTATAGTAAATAATAGATAGATATGAAATATTTGTAAAATATGTAATAATCAGTAGAAAAGCTCGTAATTTAAAGGAACTTTTGATAATATGGCTAGTATACTTAAAACAATGAAGTAGAATTTGAATGATCCAGCTTATAGAACCATTTGGATATAACATTTCAGGAAACAGTATAGGCAGTATTTGGATAGACCTATTGAAGGTTGTTCTTGATAAAGGCGATATTACATATGATGAGGAGAGAAAAAGAAAAAGTTTACAAAATGTCAGACTAAGGATTTCTGGTAAAAAGTTGTATCAAAAAGATATAATTTTGGAGAAATATGCTGACAAAAAAAATATTGACGCAATAGTGTATCTGACATTTGAAGGAAAGGAAATGTATGATTTCGATGTTGTTCCGAGCTTTAGTCCAGGTGCAAGAAGCTATTACGCTAGGATAAAAGAAGGGCGAATGTTAGAGTATGTAATAAAAAGATTAACGAAAATACCTGAAAGTAAGAAAGCTGTCATAAGTTTTATCAATTGGGATGATTATAAAGTAGTATTAGATACACCCTATGATGATTACCTTCCATGTATTCTTACTATTCAATTTAGGATATTTAAAGAAACAAAATCTTTTTACTACATGAATGTAAATTTCTCTGCTAGATCTTTAGATATTTTTCAAAAAGGTAATGGGAATATTTTAGCTATTTCTATGTTGGCAAGAGAAGTTGCCGTATCTCTTTCTAATCATCTTGGAAAAAAAGTTAAAATAAACTGTATTGATGGTTTCATTTCTGATATTCATATATATGGTGAATGTATAGATGAAGCAACCAAACTTATAAATAAAATATATTCATAATAACTGAAATGGTTTCGACGCTTGTTAATACAGGAACAGGGCATAAAATTAAAGAGAATTGTTTGGAAGATTTGGAAGTGTTATCCAAAATAGAAAAAATTTTGAAATTTAGGCGAGGTTATATTTTTAGTCTGCCTAAAGAAAATACTGATGTTGTTGCTTGTGTTTCAGGCGGTTTGGATTCAATAATCAATACTGCTGTTCTTTTAGAAGATTTTCATTATAATGTTTATCCGTTTTTTATTAATAGAGGTCAATCAAATTATAAATGGGAGAAAAAATCTATGGATTTTTTCAATAAATATTTCAAAGAAAGATATCCAGCTTTCTATCATGATTATATAGAAATTTCTATAGATACTCCGGCTATTGCATACAAGAATAATTTACGAGATGTGAAGAATTTGAGAGACAACCCATTTCTTCGTCAAAGTACTGCCTATCCAGCTAGAAACCCAATTATTGCTCTTGTTGCGATGGAGTATGCTTATTCTTTACAGGCGAATGGAGTTTTTCCAAAAACGATTTTCGCGACACATACTGCGGATGATCCTGTATTACATTCGACTTTAACTGTTTTGCGTACGGATAATTTATTAATGTGTGAAATTACATCGGATTATAATTGGCAATTCACTTCATTACCTTTGGAATGTGAACTAGATAATTATTATGGAAAAGCGCAGTTAGTAAAGTGGGCAAATGACAATGATATTCCAATTGAGAAAACTAGGAGTTGTTATAAAAATGGGCCAATTCATTGCGGAGAGTGTTCTCCTGCATGTGTTAATAGAAAAAAAGCTTTTTTAGATGCTGGGGTAATAGATAAGACTAAGTACCTAAAATGAGAATTTCAAGATATTACAAAATAATAGATAAAAAGGCTATTCAAGTAAAATTATTAAAGGAAGATTTTTCTATTTCAGAATTAGTGAGAAATAAAATTATTTACAAAGAAACTGTAATTGAGCGATATGAACAGAGATGGAATTCTCCCCTTGGATATAGCGGATTAACAATTTTTATATTAATGATTCCTGGAATTGATTTGCTAAATTTAGAATATTTAGGTGATAATGGTGAAGTTTTAAGAAAGTTTGAAAAGCTCATAAATTTGGAAGAGGTTAAACAGGAGGATATTTACGATCAAATCCTGAAGTTAAATATGGGAAATAGCAAAATCAAATTTGGTATTTAATTTTTTAAAAAATATTATGTTAAAAGAGATAGAGAAGTTGACAATGGAAACAAGAGGATGGATTTCTCGTAAGCCAAAAGAAGAAAATGTAGTATTCATAGCTTCTGGAGGAATGGACTCAACGATAGGAATAGCTCAAGTTATTTCTAAGTATAATTGTAATGTATATCCGTTATTTGTTTGCCGAAGTTCTAAAAATATGAAGTACGAGGAAAAAGCTTTTGATAAGTTAATGATGTATCTGAAAAAGAAGTATCCTGATAATTTAAAATCTGTTGAAAAAGTTCGTGTAGAGGTTCCTCCTCTTAAATTCAAGAAAGGTTTAACACAATTAAGGTTAGAAACCATCGGCCATGCATTAAGAAATGTTAGTTTGCAAAGTATTGGAATTCAATATGCCACTTGGTTAAATGATAATAGAGATTTAAATATAAAAACATTGTTTGTGGGGTCAATAGCTGATGATGGATTTCCACATAATAAATTAGAAGCTTTTAGATTAATGACTTTGCTAACCTGTTGGGATCAAAAAGATTACGATTGGTTAATTACCTCCCCATTTATAGATCCATTATTAGATGAAATTCCTGATAATAAAACAGATAATATAAAATGGGCTATAGAGCAGGATTTACCGTTAAAATATACTAGAACTTGTACATTGGGAGGTGAGAAAGCTTGCGGAATATGTGGTGACTGTATTAAAAGAAGGAATGCATTTGAAAATGCAGGTTTTGAAGACCCTGCTTATATATAAAATTTTTACTAAATATAATGAAATTATTGTTGATTACCGGAAATAAGACAAAGTTAAGAAATGCTATAATTAATTTAAGACCATTTGGAATAGAGGTATATGGAAGAGAAATGGAGACTCCGGAAATACAATCCACGGATGTTGAAGAAATTGCAAGATATTCCGCTATTTTTGCACAGAATCAGTTAAAATCTTCGATCATTAAAATGGATGTCTGTTTTGAAATTGATTGTCTTAATGGATTCCCTGGTCCATTTGTTAAATTTATCAATAATTGGCTATCTCCTGATCAGATTCTTAAAATGATGGTTAACGAAATAAATAGAAAAGCACGATTTATTGATGTTATATGTTATGCTGACAATGATGGACATACTAAGATTTTTAAAATGATGAGAGAGGGTGTAATAACCTCTAAGGCAAAAGGAGATGATGGATGGGGAGTTGATAGAATTTTTATTCCAGAAGGTTTTTCGAAGACATTAGCAGAAATGAACGTAGATGAGAGAGCTAATGTATGGGGGAATGAGCATTGGGAAGAATTGGCAAAATATGTTTTAGATATCAACAATAAGTAGAAATGAGAATATACATATTCGGAGCCCAAGGGGTTGGAAAAACGTCATTATCTAAAAAATTTGCCAAGGAACATGGATATCTTCAATTTAGTGGATCTTCTATAATGATGGAAATATGTGGTGTAAACTCGAGAGAAGAGCTTTCTTTAATGGATAAGGAGACAAAGTTAAAAATAGAAGCAGAGAAATATATACCTTTTTTAGAGAACAAAAAAAATATAATTGTTGATGGCCATGGTACATTAAATCAAGAGCAGATAAATTTCTTTGATAAAATAGTATATATGAGTTGTGACCCTGAAGTTATTTTGTCAAGGATTCAGAATGAAGAAACAAGAACTGATCGTACAATAACGCTTGGTTCTGTTTTGATGGACATTGAGGAACATGAAAAAAAGAAGAACGAGATAGAAAATTTAATTGGAAAAATTGCATGTATTGATAACTCTGGCTCTATTGAGACCACAGAAAATGAATTACTTTCAGCAATTGGTTTTGTAAATAATATAGAGAATGAAAGTCAATATTGGGGAGGTCAAGAAAAAGTTATATAGAAATATAATAATTGTCTTGAATGGTGCAGAGGTTAATTTAAAGGATTTAGATGGTTTGAATATGATTAATGGTAGTAATATATGGGTACACTATGTAGATAGTATGAATGATTTAGTAAAAGAATATACTAAGTTATTAAAAACAAAGATTATATGTATACCAGAGGATAGGGGATTGTATATTAGGAATATGAATGAAGATGGAGAAGAGATGGGGGAGGTTAGGGTTGTTGATCTAGAGTATTCTCAGTAAATAATTCAGCCTGTTTTAATACCATCTCAGTAGCTTTTTCTTGTTTGTCTGGGGGATAGTTATATCTTTTTAGTGTCCTTTTTACAAGAATTCTTAATTTTGCTCTAACAGATTCTCTAATAGTCCAATCTATTGTTGTATTCTTTCTTACTTGTTTTACTAAATCTTGAGAAATTTCTCTTAATATTTTATCTCCCAATATATTTTTAGCACTTTCATTATTTGCCAATGCATCATAGAAAGATATCTCTTCTTCAGATAGTCCTAGATCCTTTGCTTTTTTATCTTCCTTCTGTATCTCTTTTGCAATCTTAATTAACTCGTCAATCATCTGCACAGAAGTTAAGACATTACTTTGATACTTTTTAATAGCATTTTGTAACATTTCAGACAGCTTTTTACTTTGAATTATATTTTTCCCAGATCTGATTCTAATCTCATCATTTAAAAGCTTCTCAAGGAGTTTTATAGACAGGTTTTTATATTTAATGTTTTTAACTTCTTCAATAAACTCATCTGATGAAATATTCTAAATATATTACCATACAACATACATACCTGTTCATACATAGTTAATAATATCCTGATATAATTAATACATATGAAAAAATCCCAATCAGACATAATAATTTATAACACTGATGATGGTAAAGCATCCGTATCTTTGTATGCAAAAGATGGCAATGTTTGGATGAACCAAAACCAAATTGCAGAACTTTTTGACACCTCTAAACAAAATGTTAGTTTACATATACAAAACATACTAAAAGAGAAGGAACTAAAAGAAGAAACATCTGTCAAGGAATACTTGACAGACCTTGAAGATGGAAGGAAGTTTAATATAACTTTCTACAATTTAGATATGATTCTTGCTATTGGTTTTAGAGTTAAGAGTGTTAGGGGTACACAGTTTAGGAAATGGGCTAATCAAAACCTAAAGGAATATATGATTAAAGGTTTTGTAATGGATGATGAAAGATTAAAGAATCCTGATGGTAGGCCAGATTACTTTGATGAATTACTTGCTCGTATTAGAGATATTAGAGCATCAGAGAAAAGGTTCTATCAAAAACTAAGGGACCTTTTTGCACTTAGTAGTGATTACGATAAAACAGATAGGTCTACACAGATGTTTTTTGCAGAGACACAAAACAAACTTCTTTTTGCAGTAACAGGTCATACTGCTGCAGAAATTATAGTTAATAGAGCAGATCCTATGAAATTGAATATGGGATTAACAAATTGGGAGGGAAAGATTGTTCGTAAGGGGGATATATATGTTGCTAAAAACTATTTAGAAAAAGACGAATTAGATAGTCTTAATAGGTTGGTAACAATATTTTTAGAAATGGCAGAGCTTAGGGTAAAGAATAGACAGGATATAGATATGAAGTATTGGAGAGAGAATGTAGATGAAATTATACAGTTTAACGAGAGAGAGCTTTTAAAAAGCAAAGGGAAGATTAGTAATAAAGAAATGGAGAAGATGGTTAGAAAGAGATATGAAGAGTTTAATAAGAAGAGAAAGAAGATAGAGGCTAGATTAGCAGATGACGAGGATATAAAAGAGTTAGAGGTATTAGAGGGTAAGTTAAAAACCAATATTAAAGAATGAAAAGAAACAGAAACTATAATTCTTCCAATGCATTTAATACCCCATCTGCACCTGGATTTATACCAACAGGTGAAATATAACTCCAAGCTATAACACCATCCTTATCAATTACATACAAAGCTCTTTTAGATAACCCTTCCTCCTCTAGGTATGCATTATACAATTTTGACACC